>ERZ857521.42-NODE-42-length-175924-cov-4.753117_pt1 | contig 175924 bp, 174 predicted proteins | sample MGYA00519701_ERZ857521 | MGnify/ENA primary metagenome ERZ857521 (study PRJEB31778, sample SAMEA3449346) | human gut metagenome | biome: human gut; feature: human-associated habitat; material: faeces | place: United Kingdom | collected 2010/2012 ...
TGACGATATACAGTCAAGACAATGGTACAAATATATTGCTTGTGATTGAAGATAATGGTTGTGGAATAAAAGCGTCTGATTTATCCCGTGTATTTGAAAAAGGTTTTACGGGTTCAAATAGAAACAAGGCAAATGCAACGGGTATGGGACTGTATCTATCGAAAAAATTATGCGATAGGTTGGGCTTGAAATTGGATATTGCTTCTACGGAAAAAGAATATACAAGACTGACCATTACATTTCCAAAAGGAACAGTTCATAATTTTTCAGAGTAATTTGAAAACCATGCCAACATTGATACGGTGCTTTAAGGGGGCTTGCATTATGGAAAGCTTTAAGTACAATTCTTTGCAATCAAATTCCACCTAATAGCACACTATTAAAAATTGAATATGTTTTAGCTTTAAAGGCTCGTACAGACTATATGTTTTGTGCGGGCTTTTTTCATACCCGAAAAAAATTTAAAAATTTTTCAAAAGAGGTCATTAAATCACACCTTTCATTCCCTATATGGTGCGGAAAGAGGGATAAACACTTTTCAAATCATAGTGGAAAGGGGGTGAGATTGATGAAACCGTCTGACTTCCAGAAAACAGTTCAATGTCGCTTTGAAAGTTGTTTGAAGAAAGTTGTCCGTCATATTGTAAAGGACTACCAACAAGGATTGAAACGACGAAAAGATAAAGAAATTCCATTCTGTGAACTTCCAGAAATTTTCGTTGAAAATTTTGCTGTGTGGGATGACTACGAAACAGATTATACAATCTTTTCAGTATGTGGCATTGATATTCGTGTCCTTGATGATGAGCTGGCAGAAGCCTTGAAAAAACTTCCAGAAAGAAAGAGAAATACTCTGTTAATGTATTACTTCTTGGAAATGACAGAAAGTGAAATTGCCAACTTACAAAAGATTACGCAAAGCGGTGTATTTAGAAACCGACATCATGCTTTGGAAACTATGAAAAAAATACTAAAGGAGAAGCAGTAAAATGAAGCAAACATTTAAGAAGCCGTCCTACTATTTGCTTTCGCAAGCAATGGACGGGGACGAAAAAGCGATTGAAAAAATACTGGCATTTTATGACCCGTACATATCAAAGTGCTGTTTGCGCCCACTCTATGATGAATACGGCAATGTCTATATTGTTGTAGATATGGAGTTAAAGGGACTTATCCGAGAAGCACTTATCAAAATGATTTTAGGGTTTGATATTGCCTTAGAAATCGAAGAAGAATAAGCAGTTTTTAGCAGAGCATGGTTTAATGTCCCCCTCTTTCCTGCTCTGCCCTGCTTTTACATGAAAGCAACACGCTTTCGCCACAGCTCTTTGACAACTGAATAAAGCAGACAGATACGTTTGTGAGATAGCGAGCCACGGGGACTGTACGCCACGACCTTTCCAAAAGAAAGCGAGCGACCCACGCAGTGATCCGAGAGCGACTGTTGGAAAAGTCGTTTTGCCATGACCTATCCTCACAGAATAATGATACGTCCGCATGGTGCGGTTCTGCCCACAGGAATGGGAATAGTTGAGATACTAACGGAGCTTTCCGAAGCCGTCTGTCTGCTTAGAAATTACAAGCGAGGAGGAATTTATATGGAGAAAAAACTAATACGATATAGTATGCAGATTGCCATGTTGAACCAACTTCTTGCCCGTAAAATGATTTCTGAGAAAGAATATGCTTTAGCAAAATCAAAACTTATGCAAGATTATAAAATTGTTTCAGATATAACCGCTTGAATTGTATGTTTAAAAGTTATATAATAACACTACAAAAGGAACACAAAAATACAAAAGGAGTGGTTCTGTGAAAGAAGTAGAAGTAATCAAAGCAAGGAATGATTTGCAAACTCGTACAAGAGGAAAAACGATTGAACTCATGCGTGTTGGTGCATATTGCAGGGTTAGCACAGATAGTGCAGACCAGCTAAATAGTTATAAGTCGCAGGTAGCCTATTATACAGATTTGATTAAGAAAAATCAAGAATGGGTACTTGCAGACATATATGCTGATGAAGCAATCACAGGTACACAAGTGGCAAAAAGAGAAGATTTCCAGCGTATGATAAATGATTGTATGAATGGGGAAATTGATATGGTTATTACGAAGTCTATTTCCAGATTTGCAAGAAATACGCTAGATACCTTAAAATATGTTCGTATGCTAAAGGAATGCAATATAGCAGTATATTTTGAAGATGAGAAAATCAATACTTTAACTATGGACGGAGAATTGCTTTTAGTTGTACTTAGTTCCGTGGCACAGCAGGAAGTTGAAAATATATCTGCTAATGTAAAAAAGGGTTTGAAGATGAAAATGAAACGGGGAGAGCTGGTTGGTTTTCAAGGTTGTCTTGGATATGATTATCACAAAGATACCAAAACAATTACTGTGAATGAAGAAGAAGCAGAAATTGTACGTTATATTTTTAATCGGTATATTGAGGGTGCTGGTGGTTCTGTTATTGCACATGAGCTTGAAAATTTGGGATATAAAACAAAGTACGGAAGTTCTACATGGGTACAATCAACAGTTATTGGCATTATTAAGAATGAAAAATATAAAGGCGATTTATTGCTGGGAAAAACTTTTACAGTAGACCCGATTTCAAAGCGGAGATTGGAGAATTTCGGAGAAGAAGATAAATTCTATATTCGCAATTATCACGAACCGATTATTAGCGAAGAAGTTTTTGAAAAAGCACAAGAAATTCTTGCCAGAAGAAATGTTAATAGAGGAAAGATTGGAGAGGGTAACACAAAGAGAGAAAAATATAGTAGGAAATATGCTTTCAGTTGTATGCTGGAATGTGGTTTATGCGGGGGCACTTTAACAAGGCGTAATTGGCACAGCAGTTCACAGTACAGCAAGGTTATATGGCAATGCGTAACAGCTACGAAGAAAGGCAAAAAATTCTGTAAGCATAGCAAAGGTATTCCAGAAACAGCTATTGAAGAAGCGTTTGTAGAAAGTTATCGTTTATTGTGTGATGATAATAAAGATGTGCTGGAAGAATTTTTGCAGAGAATGGACGATACGCTTAGTAGTAGTGTGGTGTCAAAACAACTTGCAAAAGCAGAAAAAGAGATAGACACATTAGAAAAGAAAAAAAGTAAACTTGTGGATATGCGTCTGGAAGAAATTATTGATAAGGAAACCTACGAAAGCAAGTATGCTGATTTAATAAGTAAACAAGAACAGCTTATCGAAGAAAGAAAAAAATTACAAGAAACATCTGCTAATGAAAAAGACATAAAAAAACGTTTGAAAGAGTTTAAGAAAACTTTGGAACAGAATGAGGTTCTTGATAAATTTGACCGCTATGTGTTTGAAAGCATTGTTGAGAAAGTAATTGTAGGGGGACTTGATGAAAATGGAAATGTTGACCCTGCACAGTTGACTTTTGTTTATAAAACGGGCTTGAAGAATAGCGTAGATGGTGCTAAATTTAAACCACAAAGAAAAAATGCAAGAGGACGACATAGAACTGACGAATTGTGTTCACATGACAGCAACGAGGTTGATAAAATGTGTTCCGATAGTAGTAACGACACATGTGGAGACGGTTGTTAAGTTGGTTAGAAAAACTCCTGATGCACATGTCGACTTGGGAATTAATATGGATGAGCTTGATTTGACGACATCGGAAGCAAAAGCAACCTATCAGAAAATCAAGGATTACATTAAGAAAGAATACGATATGACGGTATCTTCGCTGTATATAGCACAGGTAAAGCAAAAGTATGGAATTATCGAAAGAGATTGTTATAACAAGCCAAAAAATGAATAAGAAGAAGTGCCTCAGTGTCCGCCGGAAAAAGAGAAGCTAATTAAGGAAACACTTCTATATTTTAAGATGATATAGCTGTTTTGATAGAAATCAATAGGTATAAACGGTATACTGTTTTAAATATTAAGGAGATGAGTTTATGCAGCCTTATAAAGCGTGGTTATTTTCTGACATAATTGAAAAAAATAAAAGAGTATTTAAAGTTCCTGTTTATCAGCGTAATTATGATTGGAGTAATATACAGTGTGAAAAACTTTACCGAGATATAATAATTGCAAATGAACGTGACCATAAACATTTTACTGGAACTATTGTGTATATAGTAGGTCTTGATGGCAGCACATTAAATGAAGTTTTAATTATAGATGGACAACAACGTCTTACTACAATGTATATTCTTTTAAAAGCTCTTTACGATGCTGCAAAAGGTGTATCAGTTAGAATAGAAACTGAAATAGAAGAAGTGATGTTCAACAGGAATTGTGATGAAAAATATAAATTAAAATTAAAGCCAGTAAAATCTGATAATGAGCAGTTATTGCTTTTAATTAAAGATAAAACTGATGAAATGGATAGGAACTCAAATATATATAAGAACTATATTACCTTTAAAAATTTGATTGAAGAAACCATAACATCAGGATTAGAGTTGAATGATATTCTTAACGGAATCAAGAAACTTGAGATGGTAGAAATAGTTCTTGACAAATCTCAAGGTGATGAGCCGCAGAAAATTTTTGAATCAATCAATTCAACAGGCTTAGAGTTAAGTTTAGCAGATTTAATTAGAAATTATCTGCTTATGGATGATTTAAATCAAGATGAACTTTATGAGAATTATTGGTCTTCAATTGAAAAAAATGTAGGATATCGCAACTTAGGAGATTTTGTTATCAATTTCCTAAACTCGCAAATCAGTAAAACTGTTAATAGCAAAAATGCATACCGTTTGTTTAAGGAACACTGTGAAGCAAATAACTTGAGTCACGAGGATGTACTGATAAATTTGAAAAGAACATCAAAATATTACGGAGCTTTCATTGGTGAAAATAATTATTACAGCGAAGAAATTATGAATTACCTGAGAGCTTTTTACACTATTAAACAAACAACTATACTTCCGTTTCTGTTCAGAGTTTTTAACGATTATGAAGATGAAAATATTGATGAAGTTACTCTTTGTAAAGTATTAAATTATTTGTTGACATATCTTGTCAGAATCACTGCTTGTGAAATTAATAAGAACTTGTCAAAATTTATGAAATCAATGTATGACAGAGTTTTTGATGGGAATTACCATAATTACTATGAGAAATTTGTAGTATTCCTTAATGATTTAAAAGCAAATGACCGTATGCCTACAGATAATGAATTTGAGGAAGTCCTCATTCATAAACCTATATATAAAAAGCCTATTTGTAAATTTGTGCTTTCTGTTATTGAAAATTCTACAAAGGAGCATATTGATATAACTAATCTTACAATAGAACATATTTTACCACAAAAAGAAAATGCTGCTGTATGGAAAAAAGAAATTGGAGATGATTACAGCAGGGTTTACGAAATATACTTACATACTCTTGGAAATTTAACCATCACAGGACATAATAGTGAATTAGGAACCAGATCATTTGTTGATAAAAAAAATATAATTCGTGAAAACTCCAAAGCGAATATTTTAAACAGAGAGGTTTTGTCTGCTGAGAAATGGGATGAAAATTCGATTGTAAATAGGGCAAAAGTTCTTTCTAATATTTTGATTAACAAATTCAATTATGTTGAAATGCATTCTGATATTAACGAAGCAAATGAACTGAGTTTTAGCGTCGATAGTGGAATTGACCTTTCTAACACTAAACCAGATGGTTTTGTATTTGTCGGTGAATATACAAAGGTATCAAGTTGGGTGGATTTATTATCCAAATTTATCAATCTTTCGTATGATTTGGATACAGAAACTTTAAGAGCTTTAGCAGAAAAAGACTATTCAATCTCAAATGCAGACAGGACATATATTAGCCATGATGAAAGAAAACTACGCAGAGCAAAACAGGTTGATAATAGCGGTATTTTCTTTGAAACCAATTTGTCCTCAAATAATATAATTTCGTTTATTAAAGATTTGCTGTCAAAAATGAACTTAGATGTAGATGATTTTAGTTTCTCGCTTTCAGATGCACCATTTGATATAAATAACGAAAATACTTGGTTAGAGGGAATGCTTCCGGTTGCAAAATTGTTCTACAACTTGATTGAAGATCTTATTAGTAGATCAAAGATTACGGCAACCGAAGTAGAACAATTGAAAACAAAAGACTATACTAAGTCATTGTTTAAAGCGACAGATTATCCTGCGATTGCAAATAATGTGACAGATAATATGGGTAATTCATCTCATAAAAGATACAGAGCCAAAGAACTGCACTTTAATGATAAGAATATTTACATTTCTACGCAGTTTTTTGAATCAGATAGAGAAGCTGTAATTGAATGGTATAAAAAACATTTTAGTTAATCATATTCCATCTCAATCAGCACATGGGTACAAATTAAAATCCTCTTGTAAAATGATAGTACAATCAAATTACAGGAGGATTTTTCTATGAAAACAATATTTGAAACATGCGTCCTTTTGAGTAGAAAAGAATAAAAGCAAAAAGATTTCCTGTCCAAAGAGAAATTTAATGAGACGGTTGTTCTGCTTACAAATCAATTCCCAAAATCAAAATAGAAATATATTTGGAAAGACCAAAAGGATAGGGATACCAAATATGTCTTGAGTTCATTTATATGGCAGGTGTAGATGAGAAAAAGGACAGCCTTTTAGCTGTCCTTTTTCTCATCTTATATATTTTCACCGATTTGTGTACGATACATAGCGGCATATTGTCCATTTAATGCCATAAGTTCGTCATGTGTTCCTTGTTCGGCAATTGTTCCGTCTTTTAATAAAATTATCAAATCGGAATCTCGAATGGTAGAGAGACGATGCGCAATGATGAATGAAGTGCGCCCTTGAGTAATTGTTAGCATAGCGCGACGGATTTTTTGTTCGGTTACGGTATCCACAGAGCTGGTAGCCTCATCCAGAATTAAAATAGGAGCATCGGCAAGAACGGCACGGGCAATGGTAAGAAGCTGTCTTTCGCCTTGGCTTAGCTCTGCTCCTCCTTGCACCAGCACAGTATCATAACCCATTGGAAGCCGTTGGATAAAGGCATCGGCTCCTGCTATTTTAGCGGCTTCCTCAATTTTTTCCAAAGGAATATTTTCTCGTCCGTAACTGATATTATTTCTTATGGTTTCTGCAAAAAGTGCGGTATCTTGCAGTACAATACTAAAACAGCGACGCAAGTCTTTTAAACGATAATCACGTAAATCGTGGCCGTCTAACAATATACTCCCTTCATTTACATCATATAAGCGGGTGAGTAAATTAATAATTGTAGTTTTTCCTGCACCGGTCGGTCCTACAATTGCTACTTTTGTTCCTGCGGGAATGGAAAGTGAAATATCCTTTAAAATAGGTCTGTCAGAAGAATAACCAAATACAACGTGTTGTAATTCAATATCTCCTTTTGGGTTTTGAATGGATAGTGCTTGTTCCATATCCTTTGGTTCCGGTTCTTCATCCATAATTTCAAACATGCGTTCCGCACCTGCAACAGCTGTTTGAAAGTTATTATAAATATCCGCAATGCTGATGAAGGGACGTGCAAATTGTTTGGAGTATAGCAAAAAGCTGGATATCATACCAATTTCGATGGAACCGTTTACTGCCAGAATTCCACTGAAAATAGAAAGAAATACATAGGTTAAATTATTCAATACGTTTGTAATCGGCATTAAAAATCCTGACCAGATTAAGGCGCGGGTTGATACTTGACGAAGTTCCTCGTTACTAGTATCAAATTGCGCTATCATTTCATCTTCTTGGCAAAATGCCTTTACTACGTTGGCTCCCGAAACACTTTCTTCAATGTGACCATTTAGTTTTCCTAATATCTTTTGCTGAGAAGAAAACATTTTGCGAGTACGCTTTGTAATCACACGGGTAAACAGAAAGATAATCAGAACGGACAGAAGAGAAACAGCAGTCAGCAGCAAATTGAGAGAAATCATAATACAAAGAATACCTATGATAGTAAAAACAGCTGTTAATAGCTGTGTCATGGAATTGGATATGGTAGAACTAATATTATCAACATCATTAGTAAGGCGGCTCATAAGTTCGCCATGCTGCTTGCTGTCAAAAAAGGCTAGAGGTAACTTTTTCATACAGTCAAACAGACTGTTTCTGATATAGCGTATCATTCTTTGCCCAATAGAAGCCATAAAAAATTGTTGTAAAAAACGGACAAGCCAGTCGCTTACATATAATGCAAGCAATAACAACAAAATGATTTGTGCGGGATTACCTGCATCCAATGCTGTTACTGCCTGGCCAATGACAAAGGGAGATAGAATAGCAGAAGCAGATGTCAAAGCAGATAGAAGCAAAATCCAACCCAATCCTTTTCGTTGGCCTTTGGTCAGGCTCCATAAACGGAGTAGTGTACCTTTTAGGTTTTTCGGCTTTTCTCTTGGACGAAACATAGGGCCTCTGCCATTTCGGTTGATAGGGGGTGGAGTCATATTTTTATCAGCCATTGGTACCGCCTCCTATCTGTGAGGCATAGATTGCCTGGTATGTAGGGCATTGAGCTAATAGTTCTTGGTGAGTTCCAAGCCCTTGTACAGTACCGTTTTCCATACATAAAATACGGTCGGCGCGCATTACGGTAGAAATCCTTTGGCTAATCAGCAGTACTGTCATATCTTTGGCTTGTTTCCGTAACCCAGTTAACACAGTTGCTTCGGTGGAAGCGTCGAGAGCGCTGGTGCAGTCGTCTAAGATTAAAATGCGAGGATTTCGTATCAATGCTCTTGCAAGGGAAAGGCGTTGCTTTTGTCCCCCGGATAGATTGACTCCTCCTTGCCCCAATTGTGTGTTGTAGCCGTCTTTCATAGCGGTTACAAACGTGTCTGCACAGGCAATTTTGGCAGCGCGTGTAATTTCTTCTTCTGTCGCATCTCTTTTTCCCCAGCGCAGATTATCTAAAATGGTACCTGTAAATAATAAGGCTTTTTGGGGGACCACAGCTACAGCGGTTCTTAATGTTTGTTCATCAATTGTGTTAATGTTGTGACCGTCAATTAACACTTTTCCTTTGGTTGCATCATAGAAACGGGGAACCAGATTGACCAATGTAGTTTTGCCGGAGCCGGTGGGACCAATGATTCCCAAAGTTTCTCCCGGCATAATGTGAAAATCAATTTGATTTAAAGATTCTCTGCTGGAACCTGCATAAGAAAAGTGTACATGTTCAAAAGAAATTTCTCCTTTGATGTTAGGAAAAATTGGGGTTTTGGGAGAAAGTTGTGCAGGAACCTCTTCCATGATTTCACTTACTCGCTTGGAGGAGGCCATTGCGCGAACTGCGGTGTTAAAAATAGAGGATACCATGCTCAATGCGAATAATACCTGCGTCATATAATTCACTGCAGCCATAATCTGGCCAATTTCACTTGAGGCCTGGCTTTGCGTAATCCATAGCAGTACAACAATACCTAAATTTACAACCAGATTAATCAATGCCGGGAAAATTGCCATAATACGCATGGTGGAGATGCTTGCCTTGGAAAGGTTTTCAGAAGCAGCTTCAAATTTTTCCTGTTCTTGTCCTTCTGCATTAAATGCTTTTACCACGCGAATAGAGGTTAAAAATTCACGGCTTACATTGTTGAGCTTATCCAGTTTTTTCTGTAAATTGCTAAAACGGGGATAACCCAGTTTCATATTTGCCATAATGATAATTGCCGCTAAAATCAGCGTGACAATCATAACAGGAATTTGCTGCGGCGTTTTGATTATGATTAATGCAATAGCTCCAATACAAGTAATAGGCATTTTAATCATAATTCTCATACTGCTGCTTGTAAAATCCTGTATTTGTGTAACGTCATTCGTAATGCGCGTAATAATGGAGGATGGTTGCAAACGGTCTATATTTTCAAAGGAAAGTGTTTGTACTTTACGATAAATATCACCACGTAATTCTTTGCCGATATATTGTGAAGTACGACATGAAAAAATATTACGCATAACGGCGCTGAAGGCGCCGACAGCTGCAATGCCAAGCATAATAGCGCCATAATACATAATTTGACCAATGTTGGCATCTTTTACACCGTTATCTACAATATACCCCATAAATGTAGGCTGAAGCAGGTCAGCAGTTGCTTCTATACATAGAAATATCATAGCTGCAATAAAAGAACCAAGATGTTTTCGAATATAGTGAAAGATTAATTTCATATGCACTATACTCCTTTTTCATGACAAGAGGGAGGGAGCGTTTGAGATAGCTTTAATAGTATAGTTTCTAACTGCATCTTTTCTTCTTTTTGTAATGTGCCAAATACACGGTCGGCAAGTTCTGCGCGTGCCTGTTCGGCCTCTATGGCTGCTTGTTCTCCCAATGCGGTTAAAGAGACGTCAATATTACGGTTATCCAGTGAGTTTTTTGTTCTGGTAATATATCCCGACTTTTCCATGCTGGCTAATTGTTCGCTGAGTGTAGCGGAACGGCGTTGGGTAATCTCGATTAGTTCCCGTTGTGTCAGTGTACCTTTTTTATGCAATAAAACAAGCAACCTTCCTTGACCCGGAAATTTGCTGGACATATTGATTCTGTGAGCACATTGATGCAACAAACGCAGTAGTGTTAAGTTATCATTCGGTTTTAACATTATACAACCTCCCAATTCATTAGGTACCTTATAATTGGAATTGTAATTGTTGGGAGAAAAAATGTCAAGGTACCTAATGAATAAAAAATAAAAAAGGACAACTGAAAGTTGTCCTTTTTTATCATATTTGATTTTTCCATCATATGCTGAATGGCATTAGTGTTTTGGTTTGTAACCTTTGTTCTTTTTCGCTTTGGATACAATGGTAAGGATAATCGCCACAATAATCGCAATTGCAGCAACACCAGCAGCAACAGAAATACCTATAATCATAGGCCAGTTGGTTTGGTCTCCTGTCATAACGTTATAAACGGCATCGGCAGAAGCAGCGGATACACCAGGAACCATAAAAGGAAGAGCGAAAAATAATGCACTGATAGCATAACAAGATTTGCAAATTTTCTTTTTCATATGAGAAGCCCTTTCTTGTATTTTTGTCTTATCTTATAAATCTATTCTACCGTTTCAGACATAAAATTGCAATACTATTCCAAAACATCTGTTTTTCTGAAATTCATTTGAACGAAAAAAGGAAATGCCTGTTTTAAGCATTTCCTTTTTTCAATATACTAAATGACAAGAATGCCTGCAGCCTGCAAGAAAGCAGTTACCAATATAATAACGATGCAGACAGGAGCCAGCCATTTGGTGAAGACAACATATAATCCTTTCAAGCGGAACGGAGCAGTTTCCTGTACCTCATCAATGATACTTTTGGGTTTTAAGAAGAATCCTATAAAAATACAGGTACATAAAGCCACAATTGGCATTAGAATGTTGTTGGTGAGGAAGTCAAAGGAATCCAGAATGGATTTTCCGAATATTTGAACGCCATCCCAAATACCAAAGCCTAAAGATGAGCAAATGCCTAAAGCAATGGAAAAGAGCAGTATACCAATACAGACAGGGATACGTTTCCAGCCGAATTTGTCTTGGATAGCCGCAACAATTGCTTCCATAAGTCCTATGGAAGAAGTAATTGCTGCAAGAAACACGAGAACAAAGAATACGGCGCCTACCACTTGTCCGCCAGGCATACCTGCAAATACTTGAGGCATAGTAGTAAACATGAGGGTACTGCCTTGTCCAAACTCAGTGGAACCGCCCGGAGAAATAGCAAAAATTGCAGGAATAATCATCAATCCGGAGAAGAATGCAATACCGGTATCAAAAATTCCGATTGTAAATGTGGATTTTTCGATATTGGTGTCTTTTTTCATATAAGAGCCGTATGTAATGGTAATACCCATAGCCAATGACATAGAGTAAAATAGCTGTCCCAATGCTGCCAGCACGGTTTCAAAAGAAAAATCGCTGAAGTTTGGAATCAAATAGTGTTTTACGCCCTCCATAGCACCGGGCAATGTCATAATGTAAATTGCTAAGCCTACTGTCATCAGTACTAACATAGGCATAAAAATTTTACATGTTAATTCAATGCCGCGCTTTACACCCAGCATGACAATAATAGCTGTTAATCCAAGGAAAATAGCTAAGAACAAGATAGGCCATCCGGGCTGTGAGATAAAGCCTGCAAAATAATCCGGGTTGGCAGTTTGCATGCCTTGGCCGGATATAAACATATATGCAAAATGTACAACCCAGCCGCCGATTACACTGTAATAAGGCAAAATTAAGATAGGTATAAACAGTGTAATAATGCCAATGAATGCAAATCGTTTATCTAATTTTTTGTAAGCGTTCAAAAAGCTGGTTCCGGTTTTTCGGCCAATTGCAATTTCAGTTACAGTGAGACAAAAACCGAATGTAATTGCCAGAATAATATAGGTAAATAAAAATATACCGCCGCCATATTCTGCAGCTAAATATGGAAAACGCCAAATGTTGCCCAGACCAACGGCAGAACCTGCAGCAGCCAAAATAAAGCCGATTTTACTTGAAAACTGTGTACGCTTTTTTTCCAACGAAGACCCCCCTCAATCTATTTGGATTTACTAAATATACAGTAAATAATTTATGAATAAAATGAAAATAATCTTTAAAACTATACCGTATATATCAACATTTGTCAAGAAGGTTGTGGAATCATTCTACAGCATTTTGCATAAAAATTCTGCCTGTATATATTTTTTGTATATACAGGCAGAGTATAAAAGGCAATTAAATTGTAAATAAACCTGCTGCGGATAAAATAGAAGTAACTAAAATTGCTACAATACATACAGGTGCAATCCATTTGGTAATAACAATAAACATTTTTTCTGAACGAAAGCGAGACGATAGTTTTACTTCATCTGCAACAACGCTGGTACCTACAATAAATCCTAAGAAAATACAGGTGAACAATGCGGAGATTGGCATTAAAATACTGTTTGTGAAAAAGTCCAGAAAATCTGAGATGTTCATTCCAAATATAGTAACTCCACTCCACCAGCCAAATCCCCAAGCAGCAGCCAAACCAATTACAATGGCTCCAAAACAGGTACCGATGCAAATAGGGATTCGCTTCCACCCAAATTGATCCTGAAATACGGAAACAATGGTTTCTACAAACGAAATAGCTGAAGTCAATGCTGCAAAAAATACCAGAATGAAGAAGACTGCTCCTACCGCTTGCCCAAACGGCATGCTCATAAATACTTGGGGCATTGTGATAAATAAAAGACTGGAACCGGAGTTTAACACATTTGCATCTCCGCCCGAAAATACAAATACAGCGGGTAGAATCATAAGACCGGATAAAAATGCAATACCGGTATCAAATAATTCGATGTGACGTACAGAAGCTTCTAAGTTCTCTTTTTTATTTAGATATGAGCCATACGTAAACATAATACCCATAGCCAATGACATGGAGTAAAACAATTGTCCCAATGCTGCAATAATTGTGCCAAATGATAATTTTGAAAAATCAGGGGTAATGTAATACAGAACGCCATCCAGTGCCCCGGGTAACGTCATGACATAGATGGCAATGGCAATATTTAATACAATTAATATAGGAAGAAAGATTTTGCTGGTTCTCTCAATTCCCTTTTTTACACCGAACATAACAATGATGCACGAGATAGCAACAAAAATACACAACCAGAATACCGGCCATAAAGGATTGGCAGAAAAAGACTGAAAAAAACCTGTTTCTGCTGTTTTGGCGCCTTGACCCGTTAAAAACAGCATGCCATAATGCATTACCCAGCCGCCCGTAACACTGTAATATGGCAGTGTTAGAATGGGAACCAGCATGGTAAGCCAACCCATAAATGTAAAGCGTTTGTCCAAAGATTGAAAGGTACCGACAACGCCTCTCCCTGTTTTGCGTCCCAGAGCAACTTCTGCAATCATAAGTGAAAAGCCAAATGTGATGGCAAATAATATATAAAAAAATAAAAAGGTGCCGCCGCCGTATTCTGCTGCCAAATAGGGGAATCTCCATATATTTCCCAGTCCTACTGCAGAGCCGGCGGCAGCTAGAATAAACCCTATTTTGCCTGAAAATTGTGTACGCTTTTTTTCCAAAAGGCTCCCCTCTCATTTCTTGGTATAAAATTAGATGTTTTTAGAAAATAATATATATAATGTGTTGTTTTGTCAATATAATTTTAAACATAATGAAGTTATTTTGATATAATATATATATTATGGTTTTATTTTTTACGAATAAAGAGGTATATACGGTTTCGTAAAATGTGATTGATTCCCTTTTAGAAGACAAAGGATAAAATAGAAATCAAGCGCAATATTAATGTAGCCTGTTTTTTCTTATTTATGCGATCTTTGTTGAAATACAAGTGGGAAATCGATATAATAAAATAACGCTAAAAAGGATGGATTTTAAATTATGTTGCATACAGAACTATTTTGTGGTTTGGAAAAAAATAATCCGGGATATGCAATTCGCCAAGCTGTTTTTGTACACGAGCAAGGTTTTGACCCTAATTTAGAATTTGATGAAAAAGATATGACTGCATTTCACGTTTTGGTATTTTCCGATTCTGTTCCGGTTGCAGTAGGTCGTTTTTTTATCATGGAGGATAATGTTACAGCGTACTTGGGACGGATTGCGGTGTTAAAAGAGCATCGAGGAAAGAAAGTAGGGGCATATTTGTTACGTGAATTGGAACAGGAGGCAAAGAAGAGAGGTGCGCAGTTTTCTATGTTAGGAGCGCAGTTGCATGCAAAAGGATTTTATGAAAAACTCGGATATCAACCTTTTGGAGAAGAGTTTGACGACTGCGGAAAAATGCATATACATATGAGAAAAACATTGTAAATTAAATCGTGTTATTGTTAAAATACTTAGTTGCAATAACTCTATCATGGAGACAAAATTAAAAATTTCGAACGATATAAGAACATTTTAGTATTTTATAGTGAAAGACTGCTCTGTAATTTTTGTTATAGCAGCCCTGCAACAGTAGCAAAATTAAAATTTTGGATGTTGATAGGAACGTTTTAGCAAGAATTCGTTAAAAATTGCAAAGCAATTTTTTTTATGATATAATAATCATATCCATGTAATATTTTTAAAGGAGATTAGGTACTATGATCGAACAAACCTATATTATGTTAAAACCAGATGCAGTTCAAAGAGGTTTAATGGGCGAAATCATTGCAAGAATTGAGAGAAAAGGCTACAGATTGATTGACGCTAAAATGATGAATTTGGACGAAGCTATTTTGAAAGAGCACTATGCTCACATTGCGGACAAACCATTCTTCCCTGAAATTGTTGAATACATGACTTCCGGTCCTGTATTCGGCATGATTGTAGAAGGTGAAAATGCAGTTCAAGGTATGAGAATTATCATGGGCGCTACCAAATTTGAAGAAGCTACTGCAGGTACTATCCGTGGTGATTTTGCTTCCAGCACCGGCGCAAACGTAATTCACGGTTCTGACTCCGTTGAAAATGCAAAGATTGAAATCAAAAGATTTTTCAACAAATAATTGGAAATTTGTTGCTATCTGAAATGAAAAAAGAGCAGCCCTTATGGGTTGCTCTTTTTTCATTTCAAAGCTCTATCGTTTTTGTCGCAATATGTTCTCGAAATGTTTGGTCATGTTCTACAAATAACATGGTTGGTTTGTATTCCAACAATAATTGCTCTAATTGCATACGCGATATTACATCTATATAATTCAGAGGTTCATCCCAAATCAGCAGATGTGAGGGCTGACATAAACTTTTTGCAATTAAAACTTTTTTCTTTTGTCCGCCGCTGAAATATTGTATTTCTTTGTCAAATTGCTCTCTTGTAAAATCTAATTTGCGTAAAATTGCTTTGAATACACTTTCCGCAATTTTGTTTGCTGCTGCATAGTCGGATAAGGTTCCGCATAATGCATCGGTATTTTGTGATACATAAGAAATCATCATATTACTGCCTTTATAAAATTCACCTGAGTATGGAACATTGTATCCGCAAACAAGTTTTAATATGCTGGATTTTCCGCACCCATTATTTCCGTTTAAAGCAATGCGGTCACCTTGTTCAATAGTAAATGTGATATCTTTACAAATGATATTGTTCTCATAACAAATAGAAACATTTCGGAAAGATGCCAAACGGTGGGAATGGTAAACTGGTTGAGATAATTTTAAATGCTCTGTTTGGTCGATATTTTTTAACAGCTTTGCTTTTTCTTCGATTGCCTCCAGACGACGGCCTTGTATGGATTTGGAACGCTGCATCATTTTGGCGGCTTTATGACCGACATATCCTCTATCAGGCCGTAACCCTGAATTTTTTGTACCATATTTGGATTTTTCTACTTGATATGACCAAGTGCTGGCTTGTTTAGCTGCCTTGGATAAACGAGAAATTTCTTTCATGCACTTTTTATTCTCTGTCAGTTCGTAGCAGTCTTGTCGTTCTTTATTTACAAGCCAAGAAGAGAAATTTCCTTTTTGAATTTCGATGTTGGTATTATTAATGGATAGAATATGGTCTACACATCCATCTACAAATGCTCTGTCATGTGAAATTAGAATAAATCCGCTTTTTTGATTGAGATAGTTGCGGATAATTTCTCTTCCATGTGCATCTAAATGATTGGTAGGCTCGTCGATAAGAAGGAAGCTGTTTTCCTTTAAAAATAGAATTGCCAGCAATACTTTGGTTTGTTCTCCGTCGGAAAGAGTTTGGAATGGGCGATAAAGAATGGAATCATCTGCTTCTAAAAGAGACAATTCTTTTACCAACTGCCAATGGACATAATCAGGATAAATTTGCGAGATGACTTCTATGGTCCATTGTGATTTATCTTTTACATCATAGGGAAAATGTTCGAATGTTACATTGGATGAGATATGACCGCTGTAGTCATATTTTCCCATAAGCAAGTGAAAAAATGTTGTTTTCCCTTTTCCGTTTCTTCCAATGAAACCTAATTTCCAATTGGTGTCTATACAAAAGCTGACATGTTTGAATATGGTGTCATAACTTCCGTTGTAAGAAAAAGTGAGGTTGGATATATTGATTTGCGACATGGAAAATCCCCCTTTAAAACAAAATAAAAGCTGCAAGAAAGTTCTTTCTTGCAGCTCAAAAATATCATTCTAAAATCCAATAGGAGGATGTATTGTTATGATTTTGAGTTGAAAACAGAGAATACTTTCTTGCAAAGGCACAATAAATAAAGTGTATTTTATGTCATACACAGTGATATTTATTGTGCCTATTTTTATTAGCAAGAAAGTTGAATCATGCTTTCATCTCCAATCTGATATATTAACCATATCATAGCACAACAGTTATGGCACGTCAAATGCTAACAATGCTTTTTCCAATACCACCATTTTAACTTTTGGGGTTCCGGATTGGGCGTTGTTGCAAAGTATACAGCCAAACGATATACATATAACACACAGCGGTCCAACTGTCCGCCATGTAAGATACAATCTTGTTGATACATTTCGTCCGGATTTGCTTGTTTTAAATCTTCTACCCAATGATAACCCAAGCGAATCATATGTTGTTTCATGTTTGGACCTACCCCAGGAATGGCACATAAATCCGTTTTTGGCGTGAGTTGCTGATATATGTTTATATTCTCTTCTACGTGGTCGCAAGTCATCAGCTCTGACATAATGCAAAAGTCGGTTGCTCCTGCATTTATGATTTCTTGCGCCGTATCTTTATGTATGCCTCCAATGGGATAAACGGGAATATGTGATGCGTTTTGTACCTTTTGATAAAAAGAGATGCCGCGAGGTTTTAAATCCGCTTTGCAGTCCGTTTGGAAGATATGACCTGCGATAAGATAGGTTGCCCCAAGATTCTGTGCCAAAGCAACTTCTTCCACAGCATGAACAGAAGTGCCTATCATAGTAAACGCATTCAGATATTTACTTTCTTGTTTCAGAATAGACAGGGGAAGATGAATTGCCGTTACACCAAGGTCAAGGGCAGACTGTATGTGCGTGTGAAGTACCAATTGTATTCCGTATGTTTTGCATATGGCAAGACACTGCGCGGCCAATTGTGTGTACTCTTTTCTGTCTAAATCTTTTTCCCGCAAGATGATAAACTTTGGTCCTGCTTGGCAGATAGACTCGACGCGCTTTAAAAAGTTATCTTTACATAAGGTTCTGTTTGTAACGCAAATTACCATACTTGTATCCTCACAAACGTATGTAGTCTGTAAACACTTCTTGTAATCCGCGTTTTTTGAGCATTTTACGGATTTCATCCACACTGCGGGGGTCAGAAATTTCAAATTGTGCGTCGCCTTTTTCTTCCAGCTGATGGCCGCCCACGCTGGTTTTCACACCTGCGGAAATTTTTGTTGCGCAGAGTCCCACTACATTATCACGGAATCCCGCACGCTCGCGGGTAGAAATATTAATGCCTGCAAATGGCAGTAATATACGGTATGCCAGCATAATTTGGAGCAACTGTGTTTCGTGAACATCATTGGGATTGTTTTCGCTGTTATTAATGTAAGGACGCAGTCTGGGAACAGAAAAGCTGATTTCTGCATGAGGATATTTCTGCTGTAAAAACTTTGCATGCAGTCCCGTTGCAAGTGCATCATTCCTAAAGTTGTGCAGTCCTAACAATGCACCTATTCCTACGCCGCGCATTCCTCCCATAAGAGCGCGCTCTTGTGCGTTGAATCGATACGAAAAATCTCTCTTAGGACCTTTCAAATGCACTTCTTTGTAAAAAATAGGATCATACGTTTCTTGATAAACACTGACAAAGTCGGCGCCTTTTTCATGTAGAAAGGCGTACTCGTCAGAATTCAGAGGATAAATTTCCAGACCTATGGTAGTAAAATATTCTTTTGCCAATTCTACTGCCTGTCCAATGTAATCAAGATTGGATTGATGACGTGATTCGCCTGTTAAAATTAAAATTTCTTCCAGACCTGTTTGGGCAATCGCCCGAAATTCTGATTCAATTTCCTCCATAGAAAGTTTGCCGCGATGAATTTTGTTTTTGCAGTTAAATCCACAGTAAACACATTCATTTACGCAATAGTTGGCAATATACAGCGGCGTATATAAGCCTATGTTATTGCCAAATTGTGCACAAGTCAACCGTTTTGCTTTTTGTGCCATTTGTTCTAACAATGGTTGTGCTGCGGGGGAGAGTAAAGCTGCAAAATCTAAAACAGACAATTGTTCTTTTTGTAATGCGTTTTGAACATCTGCGGAGGTAAATGTGGAAAAATCAAATTGATTATAGTAGGAAAGCGTCCGTTCCATGATATCACTGTCGATACGTTCCATATGTTCCAACTCTTTTTTTGAGATTCCATCTATCATAGCAGAAGTATCCATACATCATTCCCTGCCTTTCTGTGTTCCGTTAATCTTCTAAAAATCCGGTCAAAGGGGAAGAGGCTTCTCCTGTAAAGTCCAATACGCGTCCAAGCCCAGCAAGGTAAGCCAGTCGTCCCGCTTCAATAGCCAATTTAAATGCTTTGGCCATCGCGCCCACATCTTTTGCGGTTGCAACTGCGGTATTTGCCATCACTGCGTCAACGCCCAATTCCATGGCTTCGCATGCCTGCGACGGTGCGCCGATTCCTGCGTCTACAATAACGGGAAGGTCTATTTCGTTTACAATCATTTTGATAAATTCCCGTGATACCAGCCCTTTATTGCTGCCGATAGGCGCTGCCAAAGGCATGACTGCTGCTGCGCCTGCGTCCACCAATGCTCTAGCTGTGATTAAATCAGGGCACATATAAGGCATAACGATGAACCCTTCTTTTGCCAAAATTTCAGTGGCTTTTACGGTTTCATGGTTGTCCGGCATTAAATATTTGCTGTCGTGGATGACTTCTATTTTTATAAAATCACCACAGCCCAGTTCGCGGGAAAGTCGGGCAATGCGTACGGCTTCTTCTGCATTGCGGGCTCCTGATGTATTGGGCAAAAGAGTAATACCTTTTGGGAGATAATCCAAAATATTTCCGTCCCCTCCGGTATTTGCGCGACGCAAAGCAAGTGTGATGATTTCTGCTCCGCTGTTTTCGATGACTCCCGGCATTTTTTCAAGAGAATATTTTCCTGATCCTAAGATAAAGCGGGAATGAAATTCATGACCGTCGATAATCAATGTATCTTTCATTTTGTTAAACCTCTTCTATTCCTAAAATTAAGCGGAGAACCATATTGGCTTGATGAGCAGCGCATACTGTCACACGCGGTGCCATCAAGCCGTTGCCTACTTCAGCGGCGGTGCTGCCATCTCCGCACATGTATAAATGTTTCATTTTTCTGGCTGTTTGAATGGTATTGGAAGAACCGTATCCTGCCATGCCGGAACCGCATACCAATTTTGTTTGGGGACTTTGTTCCAGCAGTGTATTCACTAAAATTGCTTTGGAAATCGGGTTATCAAATGCTTCGCAAACAATAGGATACTCCCCAAAAAGTGAATGCGCGTTTTCTTCCGTCACACGGATTTGCTTTGTTTTTACTTTGATAAAAGGATTGATTTGCTCAATTTGTTGTTTTAGCGCTTCTGTTTTGGGCAATCCCAAATGAGAGATATAGTAGCTTTGACGGTTGAGGTTGCTGGGTTCCACAACATCAAAATCCACTAAAAACAGAGTGCCTACACCTGTACGGGCAAGTAAAATTGCAATGTTGGACCCAAGCCCGCCCAGACCTGCAATTGCCACTTTTGCTTCTTTTACCTTGTTATGGACATTTGGAGTATGCCGTGCGCACATCATGCTTTCCAATTCGTCTTGGGAAGGCATTTTCCCTTTTTGAATCAGAGTCACCAAATCTCCCTCTTTGATATCCAGATTTTCTGATACTTGAAATCCGTTTAAGATGGTAACGTCTGATGGAATTTGCAATTCTGCTTTTAAGTCCAATAGTGTGGAAGCGTTGGTGGTATATGGCTTTCCGTTTACAATCAGTTTCATATCAGCCACCGCCTACAAAGCTTACGACTTCCAGTGTATCGTCATTGGTTACGGTTACTTGCTCATACGTTGCTTTTGGAATAATAGCGCCGTTCATTTCTACTGCAATCCGCTGTGTTTGAAATCCGTATTCATTCAGTAAATCCAGTAAGATAACCGGTTGTTCCAAATGATAGATTGTCCCGTTTAATTTCATAAAAGAACCTCCTGTTTTATCGCAAGAAAAAGGGAAACAAAAAACCGAACCCTTGTAAAGAGTTCGGTTTTTGAAGTTCCAGTATATACTGTAAAAATTGAACTGGAAATACATAAAAAGAAACTCCCTACGCCGGTATGAACCGCACAGGTTCCATGAGTAAGAGGACACCACCTCACTCTCAGCCAATTTCATTGACTCCCCAGTTCTTATATTAAATTTTTATATGATGTGTTTATTATAAAACTGTAAAAATAGATTGTCAAGTGGAAGGTTAAGACAATCTGCTTTTAAAATCTTCGTAGCCAAACTGTTTGATGATTTGCAGTCCGTTTTCCTGAGAATATAAAGCAATAGATGGCAGGTTCATTCCATTAAACGTATTGTTTTTTACCATAGTATAGTGAGCCATATCACAGAAGATTAATTTGTCGCCTTCTTTTAAAGGCGCATCAAAGGAATAATCTCCTATGATATCACCGGCAAGACAGGTAGGACCGCCCAAACGATACGTATACGTTTTTTCGTTGGGTAAACCTGCTCCAATGATATGAGGACGATACGGCATTTCCAAAACATCAGGCATATGGCAGGCAGCGGAAGTGTCCAAAATAGCCAGATGCATTCCGTTTTCAATGGTATCCAAAACAGTAGATACCAAATATCCTGTATTCAATGCAACAGCTTCTCCGGGTTCTAAATATACTTGTACCCCATAAGTATCTTGTGCAAATTGAATGCAGCGAATTAGGGTTTCTATGTCGTAATCGGAACGGGTAATATGGTGACCGCCGCCGAAGTTGAGCCACTTCATTTGTTTGATGTAGGAACCAAAGGTATCATCCACAACTTTTAAGGTGCGCTCCAGGGTATCGGAATTTTGTTCGCACATGGTATGAAAATGAAGTCCGTCAATGCCGTCTAATTGGTCAGGCTGAAATTGTTCCGGTGTAATACCGAGACGGGAACCTGTAAAGCAGGGATTGTAAATATCTGTGTCAATTTCAGAATATTTTGGGTTTAAACGTAAGCCGCATTCGATTTGTTTTCCGCTGTTTTTTACTTTATCTTTGAATTTGTTCCATTGATGAAATGAATTAAAAACAATATGGTCGGAATAACGAATCACATCGTCCATTTCATGGTCTGCAAAAGCCGGGGCATATGTGTGGACTTCTTTTCCCATTTCTTCATATCCCAAACGAGCTTCCATAACACCGCTGGAGGTAACGCCGTCCAGATATTTGGCAATCAGCGGATAAACGGAAAACATAGAGAAGGCTTTTTGTGCCAATAGAATTTTACATCCTGTTCGTTCTTTCACAGAGGAGAGCAGTTCCAAATTTTTGATTAATAGCCGTTGGTCCACCAAATAGGAGGGGGTGGGCAGTGTTGAAATATCAATATCCATAGTTTTTATTTCCTTATCCGTTTTATTTCAAAAGTGAAAAGGCTGCAGCATATACGTACGATACGAAATTCTGCAGTCTTTTTATATCATGTATTGTTTTGACAGTGTTTCACTGCTTTGCAACTGTAGAATATCAATGTCGCAAATTCTCATAGCAGTATCAAAATGAAATTAGGATACTGCACAACTCACTGTAATCGCAAATCAGATGCTTACATCCGACGTGGTAAACAACACTGTCCATTGATTAGTCAATTAAGTTTGGGTTAAAATCTTCCACCCAAGGCAATCCGAATTTGTTTAATGCTTCCATAAATGGGTCCGGATCAAACTCTTCCACATTATAAACACCTGGTTTATTCCATTTACCTGTGAGTACCATCATAGCGCCAATCATAGCAGGAACACCTGTTGTATAGGAAATTGCTTGTGAACCAACCTCTGCATAACATGCTTGATGATCGCAAACATTATATACATAGTATTTTTTCTCTTGTCCGTCTTTTACACCGGTAAAAATACAGCCGATATTGGTTTTGCCTTTTGTTCTTGGACCAAGAGATGCAGGGTCAGGTAACACCGCTTTTAAAAATTGCAGAGGCACAATTTGTTTGCCTTCAAATTCAATGGGTTCAATGGAGGTCATGCCAACATTTTCAAGTACCTTTAAATGTGTCAGGTAGCTTTCGGAGAATGTCATCCAAAAACGAATTCGTTTGATGCCTTTGATATTCAATGCCAAAGATTCCATTTCCTCATGATGAAGCAGATAAATGTCTTTCGGTCCGATTTGTGGAAGATTATAGACACGTTTGATTGACATTGGCTCTGTTTCAATGAACTTGCCGTTTTCAAAATAGCTGCCGTTTGCGGTAACTTCACGAATGTTAATTTCAGGATTAAAATTCGTTGCAAAAGGATAACCATGGTCTCCCGCGTTGGCATCTACAATATCAATGGTATGAATTTCATCAAAATAATGTTTTTGTGCGTATGCGGAAAAGACGCCTGTAACACCTGGGTCAAATCCACTGCCCAAAATAGCGGTAATGCCGGCTTCTTCAAACTTTTTCTTATAAGCCCACTGCCATTTATACTCAAATTTTGCAGTATCGGGCGGCTCATAGTTCGCAGTGTCCAAATAGTGGACTTTTGTTGCAAGGCAAGCATCCATAATGGTTAAGTCTTGATATGGCAATGCAACATTGATTACAATATCCGGTTTGAATGTTTCAATTAATGCAATAATTTCTTCTGTATTGTCTGCGTTTAACTGTGCTGTGGTTACTTTTGTTTTGCCGCCGTCTAATTTTTTCTTTAAAGCGTCACATTTAGATAATGTGCGGCTGGCAATGCAAAGTTCCTGGAATACTTCCGGATTTTGGCAACATTTATGTGCTACTACGCCGGCAACGCCGCCGGCACCAATCATCAAAGCTTTTCCCATAATTTCAGCGCTCCTTATACGTTATTTTATCGTTCCATATCATGGCAACTATTATATAAAAAACAATGGTATTTATCAAGGCAATAGGCAGATTTTTAAGGTTTTTTTAAATATTGCCGTAAAAATATCATTTTTTTGTTTATGTTTTATTTTGTGAAATGATTTTTTTCATATTTGTGGGTATTTTTGGATATTTTAAATGAAGCATAGCGTGTACAATTCATAAGAAAATATAAAAATAATAAAATCCAAAAATAAAATCCTGTTTTGGCATATTCCGTATTAAGAACGGGCAACATACTTTTTAGGAGGTGCTAAAATGGATTTACATGATAAAAAACAACCATATGATGAGCATGATGATTTAGAAGAAGAGCTTCTGGAAGAGGAAACTGATGATATACTGGATGACGAGGAATATCAAGAAGATGATGAAGAGGCAGAGGAAGAAAGTGCTGTAAAAGACGATGGTGCTTCTCAGCCTAAAAAACAAAAAAATTTAGGTGTTTATTTGGCTATGGCGCTGTGTTTGGTAGCACTTGGCGTGGGAGCTTGGGCAACATACGATACAGTAGTGAAAATTTCTGATGTAACCCAGGATACCGCTTCTTCGTCTGCACCGCAAAGTTCTACAGCGGAAGTAAATCAAACCGTCAGCGGTGTTCCGAAAGATAATGTGATGGAAGATAACTTGCCGATTGCAGAAAGCGAGGTTGTTTCCGAATCTGCTTCCAGTGAAGAGACTGTTTCCAGCGAGGTTGTATCCGAACAGCCGGTAGAAAGCCAAGTGCCGGAATATTATAATTATCCCGTGGCCGGACAAGAAATATTAAATGGGTTCAGTAACGGAGACCCTGTACACAATATGACAATGGACGATTGGAGAACACATGACGGCCTTGATATTGGTGCGGAAAAAGGACAAAATGTAATGAGTATTGGTGCAGGAACCGTAGTGGACTCATATGAGGACATTATGTGGGGCAATGTGCTTGTGATACAGCATGGGGACATTGAGGTGCGTTATTGCGGCTTGACAGATAAAAGTCTTCTTGCCGCCGGAGATACTGTTGAAGACGGCCAAATTTTAGGAACCGTTGGTACCATACCGATTGAGGAGAAATTGGGGGCCCATTTGCATATTCAGATGAAAAAAGAAGGCGTTTGGATTGACCCTACAAGAGTTCTAAAAGAGGCTGCATAGCTCATTGTTGCGAATAAAAAGAAAAAGTCAGGTGTTCGTTGACTTTTTCTTATACATAGTTATTTAAAATCGTTTTGTGTTTTGTTTACAACCACTCCCGGACATTCCGAAAAGGACAAGGGGAGATTTCGGTCCGGCAGGAGGAAAAGGATAATCAAGTTTGCCCGGGGACAAACTTAGGAGGATGTCTGGAGTCATCTACAAATTGGAAATGAAGCGGATTACAATCAAAAAACGAATTGTGATATTGGTATTCAGAAATATATCATGTTTTGGTAGGCTATAAGTACTACTGTTTATTATTTAAAACCAATGATAGACAATCTGATGCCATAAAGTGGTGACGGATTGATTTATTTGAAATATATGTGATTGATATCATAGATATAAAATAAAAACAGCTGACACCGGATATATTTGGTGCCAGCTGCTTTTCATATATGTATTCTAGGATTCTTCACAATCTGTATGTTTTTTATATTTTAATTTTGTTGCCATACCGCCACGGATATGACGTTGTGCTTTGTTAATTTCTAATATTTGTTTTACTTCTTTGTATAACTGGGGATCTATGTATTTTAAACGTTCTGCTACGTCTTTATGAACGGTACTTTTACTAACACCAAATTTTTTAGCCGTGCTTCGGACGGTGGAGTGTGTTGTGGAAATATATTGACCCAGTATTACACTGCGGTCCTCCACGTCATGGCTTATGCTATGGTTCGCAATCTTCCCCCTATTCACTTTCAAAACTTTTACACCCCTTTTTAAGCTACTAATTATTTGTATGCACAAATTTTAGGGGTTATACACTTTTTTAGTTCCTGTTTTTGTTTATCATATATAGGTATCTACAATTTGTGTAAAAGTTTTAATTGAAATCAGGTGGTATACTAAATATAGTTAGGTATTTTTTATATTTTACGTGTACTTTTTGCAATAGCACACAAATACAGGTAAATTGAAATTATTACAAACGGAAGAGTAAAAACCTCTGTATCATATTGGGACGCATATGTATAAAGGGAACAAAAAATAAACCAATAACGGCGGCTGGTAATCCCATATGTCCGCCGAAAAGTTTGTTGACAATCAATGAAAATGTAAATTTGAGAAATTGTTTTTTCTTTCATTTTAAAATGATTTTGTTATAGAAATCAGCGGCACCAATGCTCGGCATCTAAAATGAACATTCCAAGCAGTACAGAAAGCCATGGCATATCCTCGCTATTTGTTAAAGTGACAATAACATAAACCTATATAAACGATATAAAAAATAAACCTTGAAAAATACGGCTTACAATAGGTTTGACAGCTCTGTTTTTCTTCATGAATCGGTTCTTTCTTTATTTAGAATTACTTTTGAAATAATGTAGCGGGGACGTTTTTTTGTTTCGTTATATATTTTTCCGATATATTCTCCTATGACACCTAAACAAAGCAACTGTATGCCTCCTATCATCCAAATAGATGCCACAGTAGAGGTCCAGCCTCCTATTGTGAAACCGGTATATTTTAGAATAATGAAAACGATAAGCGCAATTAAACTTACTAAAAATATTAAAAATCCCAAACAAGTAATCATTCGGATTGGTTTAATACTGAAAGAAGTGATTCCATCAAACGCAAACGCTAACATCTTACTTAAGGGATATTTGGATTCTCCGGCGAATCTTTTATCTCTTTCATATTCTACAGTTGTTGATTTAAAGCCAATTAAAGGAATAATTCCGCGCAAAAATAAATTTACTTCTTCAAATTGCGCTAAAACATCTAAAGATGCTTTGCTCATCAGCCTGTAATCAGCATGATTAAATACAATCTCTACGCCAAGTAATTTCATAAATTTATAAAAGCCCTTAGCGGTTGTCTTTTTAAAAAAAGTATCTTTTTCCCGTGAGGAACGAACACCGTATACAATTTCATAACCATTATGATATTCATCGACCATTTTTTCAATGGCCTTTACATCGTCTTGTAAATCAGCATCCAAAGAAATAACCATATCAGCATATTCTTTTGCGGTCATTAATCCGGCTAACAATGCATTTTGGTGGCCTCTGTTTCTGGATAAACAAACACCGCAAAAAATGGGATTTTGTGTATGAAGTGATTCGATGATTTCCCATGTTTTGTCTTTGGAACCGTCATTTACAAACATGATTTTGCTTTCGGACGAAATTTTTTCTGTTTTTACCAGGTGGTTTATTACATCTAATAAACGCTTTGATGTTTCATAAAGTACGGCTTCTTCATTATAACAAGGGATAACCAGATAAAGCACATCATTCACAAACAAGAACCTCCCACTTTTTAATTTTTCTATTATATTATTTAAGCATATCCTCCGGTTGAATGCAATATAAACGGCATGTTTCACCATTATTTTCATAAAATTTGTGAATATTGAAGGTTTTTTCTACATACATATATAAGTTCGTTTGTTGCAATCAATTTATAAAAATGTTATAATGTCCGGAGTATAAGGGAAGGTTTGTACTTTTTACGAAAGGTGTTAAGAAGAAATTGAGTAAATATGATTATTTAATTGTGGGCAGTGGTCTGTTTGGTGCAGTTTTTGCTCAACAGATGACTGAGAACGGAAAATCTTGCTTAATAATTGAAAAAAGAGACCATTTGGGCGGAAATATTTATTGTAAAGAAATAGAAGGAATTACAGTGCATGAATATGGAGCCCATATTTTTCATACAAGTGATAAAAAGGTTTGGAATTATGTAAACCAATTTGTAGAATTCAATCAATATATTAATTCACCTATTGCAAATTATTATGGCGAAATTTATAATTTGCCGTTTAATATGAACACGTTTTCTAAAATGTGGGGTATTAAAACACCTGCAGAGGCGAAAGCTAAAATAGATGAACAAAGAGCCCAAATTACAGGAGAACCCAGAAATTTGGAAGAGCAAGCAATCAGTCTAGTTGGACAAGATATTTATCAAAAATTGATTAAAGGTTATACAGAAAAGCAGTGGGGCAGAGACTGCAAAGAATTACCGGCCTTCATCATTAAGCGTTTGCCTGTAAGATATACGTATGACAACAATTATTTTAATGACCGTTATCAGGGTATTCCTGAAGGAGGTTACAATGTTTTAATTGAACAATTGTTAGAATCATGCGATGTTCGTTTAAACGTAGATTTTTTACAAGATAAAGAACAACTTTCATCATTGGCCGATAAAATTGTTTATACAGGAACAATAGATTCTTATTATAACTATGAATATGGTGCATTGGAGTACAGAAGTGTACGATTTGAAAGTGAGATATTAGATGAACAAAATCATCAAGGTGTAGCGGTGGTAAATTATACAGATAGAGAAACACCATATACACGTGTAATTGAACATAAGCATTTTGAATTTGGAACACAACCGAAAACTGTTGTTACTAAAGAATATTCTGCTGACTGGAAATTGGGAGACGAACCGTATTATCCGGTAAATGATGAAAAAAATCAAAAAATATATGCTCAATATGCTTCTTTGGCTGAAAAGGAACAAAATGTTATTTTTGGAGGCCGACTGGCAGAATATAAATATTATGATATGGATAAAGTAATTGCATCTGCATTAGATGCGGCACAAAAAGAGTTGGCCGACAAATAGCAGATACTTGCGGAGGAGTAAATTTATATGTCTGATGTAAAGATCAGTGTCATTATGCCTGTATATAAGGTTGAAAAATATGTAAGAAAAGCGATTGAAAGTATTCAGAATCAAACCTTAAAAGAATTTGAATTTTTAATTATAGATGATGGCACTCCAGATAATAGTGGTAAAATTTGCGATGAATATGCCGAAAAAGATGCTAGAATCCATGTAATTCACCAAGAGAATGCCGGTGCCCCCACCGCTAGAAATACTGCTATGGACATTGCACAAGGTAAATATTATTATTTTATGGATTCTGATGATTGGGCTGAACCGACCATGCTGCAGGATATGTATGAGTTGGCAGAAAAACATCAGTTACAATTAGTGGTAGCCGGTTATTACATTGACACGTATTATGATAACCACAATTACATTACAGCGGAGTTATCTCAGCCGGACCAAATATTTGGTTCACAGCAAGAGTTTCGCGAACAAGCTTATCGCTTGTTTGATTTGAATTTACTTTATACGCCTTGGAATAAATTATATTCCGCAAAATATATTAACGACCATAATTTAAGATTTTCCAATACATTTTGGGATGATTTTCCTTTTAATCTAAGTGTGATACGTGACGTAGAACGGGTAGGCGTCACTTCTAAAAAATACTATCATTTTATGCGCGCAAGAGCAGAAAGTGAAACTACAAAGTATCGCAGTGATATGTACGAAAAACGTGAAGAAGAACACCAATGGATGTTAGATTTATATAAGCACTGGCAGATTAAAGACTATAAAAGTATGGAAATGATTCACCGTCGTTATATAGAGCGTGTGGTAGGATGTATTGAAAATGTAACTACTCCAAATTGCACTTTGTCTACAGCTGAAAAAAAAGCAGAAATTCATAAAATATTGAATAATCCAAACGTTGCAAGGGCATTGAGAATGGCTCAGCCCCGTTCTTCCTATATGAAATTAATGTTAAAGCCAATCAAGTGGAAAAATGTTAATTTAGCCTATATGGAAGGTAAATTTATCTCTTCCATCAAACAAAAGAATGTAAAAATGTTTGCATCTTTAAAAGCAAAACGTTAGGAGTACCAACATGAGCAAACCGTTTATTAGCGTAGTAATGCCGGTATATGGTGTAGAACAATACTTAAATAGGGCTGCTGAAAGCATCTTACAACAGACATTTCAGGATATTGAATTAATTTTGGTGGACGATTGTTCTCCTGATAAATGCGGTACCATCTGCGAGGAAATTGCAAACAAAGACCATCGCGTTAAGGTAATGCATTTAAAACAAAATGGTGGTGTAAGTAATGCACGTAATCAGGGGATGACTTTAGCTGAAGGCCATTATGTTTTATTCATGGATTCTGACGATTATTTAGATTTAGACGCCTTACAGTTAGCAGTGGATTCTTTACACAAAAATCCTGCCAAGCTTGTGATATGGGGTTTAATAGAAGAATACTATGATAATTCTAATCAATTAGCGACAACAGTAAAGGTAGACTACCCGGAATATTTATTTTCATCCAAAGAAGAGCTGAGACCTCATATTATTCGTTTGGAGAAAAAGACGCTGTTAGGATATCCTTGGAATAAGCTATATGATTTAAACTATTTGCGTGAACAACAACTGCAATATGATAGTATGGCTTTAAATGAAGATATTTTTTTTAACATTGCTTTTGTACAAAATATTGATTCATTAAATATACTAAATATTGCTCCGTACCATTATCAGAAAAAAATAGATTATGGTTTAACTTCTAAATTTGTTGCAGATTATTATGACTTGCATATGCTTAGAATTAGCAAAATGTTAGAGTTATATAAAAGCTGGGGATTGTGCACAGAAGAAGTGAAGAAGATTTTAGCAAATATTTATGTTCGATATGTTACTTCAGCAATTCAAAGAAATTGTGATAAACGCTCAGGTATGAATGGCAAAGAACAAAAGGAGTTTATTGAAGGCTTATTCGATACTTATTTATATCGAGAATTGATAGAGCATGTTTCACCGGAGAGTAAAATAGTAAAAAAATTAAGTGTATTTTTACAAAATAAAAAAACAAATTCATGTTATATGTGCGGTAAAGGCATTTATTTTGTAAAAAATAAATTACCTATATTATTTGCAAAATTAAAGCAAAACAGATAGTTTATGGATATTGCGCAAATAAGTGTGAATTGTTTTTTGACAAGTGTGCCATTCCAACTTATTTACGTAGTGTTACCTTTATTGTATATGACTTTTACAATGCAAACAATGTTTTTGCCTGTTTACCCCAATCATAGGTGCAATCAGAGGCATTGCACTATTACACTGGATTATATTTTTCAAAAGTTTGTTCGTATTCTTAATTTATTATTTTTAGATTATTTTATTATATTTGCATTTATCAATTGGAAGTATGATATTTTGGGCAATTCAAAGATAATTGATTTTATTTATATATAGATGGAAGGCGGTTTTATCTAAACCTCCTTTTTCTCTTTTATGAATATTTCAAGCGTATATAGTCAAAAAGAGAGGTTATATATGAAAAAAGTAAAGATACTAGTTGGATTTATTATGGACGGCAAGGCTGGTGGTATAGATAAATACTTATTAAATTTTCTTGAGCAAGTCCATAATGAATGTGTTCAAGTGGATTTTTTGACAAATCATATTGATGCGAATTTAAAGCAAAAACTCGAACAATATGATTCTCATTTGTATGAAGTTGCAAATTTAAAACAACCTAATCTGCAATATCGGCAAATTTGTGACATTATTCAAAAGAATAAGTATGATGTTACATATTTTAATATTTCTACTGCCATTAGCCGTATAGGTCCACAGGCTGCTTTTGATTGTAATGTTCCTATTAGAGTCATACATAGTCATTCTACGGGAAATGATTGTTCAAATCCTTATAAACGGAAATTGTTGGATTTTCTTCATAATAAATATAAAAAACAGTTATACAAAACTGCAAATAGATTTTATGCCTGCTCAAAAAAAGCAGGTTTATGGATGTTTCCGGAGAGCATTGTAGAGTCGGATAAATTTAAAGTAATTCATAATGCAGTAGATACAAAGAAGTTTGCTTATAATATAAACACCAGACAGCAAATGCGAAAGAATCTTGGTGTTGAAGATAACTTTGTAATAGGTCATGTGGGAAACTTTTGTTATCCCAAAAATTATCCTTTTATTTTAGATGTTGTAGAAGCTGCAAGTAAACAGAACCCTAAGATACGACTTTTATTAGCAGGCACAGGACCTGACTTTGAGCATGTACAAAATCTGGTAAAAGACAAAAATCTACAGAATAAAGTAATATTTTTAGGACAACGTTCCGATATTCATGATATTATGCAGGCTATGGATGTTTTTCTTTTTCCTTCTCGTTTTGAGGGTTTGGGAATTGTATTAATTGAAGCACAGGCGTCTGGATTACCATGTGTGACTTCAACAGCTGTTCCATACGAAGCTGCGGTCACAAAATCCACTATATTTTTATCTTTGGATGATACCATACAAAAATGGGTAGATACTGTTTGCGGTTTTGAAACCTATGAAAGAGTAGATAAAACAGATGAGATTATTGCAGCCGGGTATGATTTGGCTGGGGAGAAGGAAGCCTACATGTCAATTATTACTTAATATATAAGGTAGTAGGTAATATTTCATAGGACAAAGTACCTTTCACAATTTTTGCTTTATACAAAATTTGCCACATATTATTTCATTTGTTTTAAGCATATGGAATAAGCAAATAGTAAATTTATCGTTTCTGATAGACGTTGAAGTATTTGTTGTTTTAGAGATTGCTATAAGAAAAAATGTGGTTTTATGTCAATGTGAATTCTTTAGAAAAATTTCGCAATGATGCATACTTGATTCAAATGGAGATTAGCGGATGATTGGTGGTAAGAATAGTGGTTAAGGAAAGTTTGCTGTAAAATATGAACTATCTCCATAGCTAACATAAAAACGGATAGATATTTTAATATCTATCCGTTTTTATTATGTTTTGAATCAAATGTTAGAATACTTTTTACCAAAAAAATCACAGGATATAAGAGTTTTCCAATCTTAAACAGATGAAACTAAATATAGCAAACAGATTTTGTTTACAAATAGATGTTAGTGTTATGATATCATGGTAAATAAAAATGCCGATAAGAATAGAAATATGTAAAAAAACGGTTCTTGTAACGATTGAGATATCTATCAATGTATCCGGTGTAGAACAAAGAAGGAGATAGTGTTTTTATGAAAGACATATTGTAATTTTTTGTCTAGTAGCAATAAATGATATATTTAACTTTTGAGCATAATTGATATGTCTTTCATCATATATATCAATGTTAGTGCTTTTTTTTGATGCTTACAGCTATATTATTTATGAATTCACCATTTTGTTTCTATTCTTTCATATTTACTAAATTTGACAGAGCTCGACAAATCTTATATAATATTGAAAGAAAAAATATGGAAAGAGGTATGAGTATGATGAAAAGTTCAGTAAAAAAGATTGGTGCCCTTGTAGCAGCTGCTGTAATGGTATGTGCTATATTTGTTGGATGTGGTAGTTACTAAATATGATACTTCCACTCCTGATGGTGCACTGATGACACAACTAGATGCGTTGAAGACAGGTGATTTCAGCCAACTGGAAGGTTATAGCAAGGAAGCTATTGAAGAAACTGGTTTTACAGAAGCACAATTGAAAGATTTGATGACTAGTTTGTTTGGTAAAAGTACATATACAGCTCAGAATGTTGAAACTGTTAGTGATACAGAAGCAAAGGTAACTGTTTCCGGTAAAGCAGTGGATATGTCTAAATTTATTCCTATCGTTTCTACTGAGTTCTTGGCTAAAGCAACAGAGTTTGCAACAAAGAACGATACAACTAATATGACTGCAGAAGAAGCGCAAAAACAAGTTATGGCATTGTTTATTGATGCAGCGAAAGCTAAAAAGTCTTCCATTGAATTAAAAGATGTTACTGTTACTGTGACTATGGAAAAGAAAGACGGTAAATGGGATGTAAGTTCAGACGATGATAATATGAACAGCTTAACAGAATTGTTAGCTGGCAGCACAACAGAAGAACTTGTTGAATCAATGCAAGGACTATTTGGCGGAAGTTTTGCTTAATGTATAACAAAATATATTAAAAAGTCCCCTTCGGAAACGAAGGGGACTTTTTAATATACAATTGCTCCGTACTTTGCAGCGATGGTATCAAGTGCTTCAGGTTCAATACAGCATTCAGAATCAATCAGTAGTCGACCTTGAAAATATCGAAGAGCAGCATCTAAAATAGGCAGCGATTCTGCTCTGACGGCAATAGGAAGCCGTGACATATGTCCGTATTCAGCCAACAAAAGCGCATCATCCATACTGTTTATTTCTACCAGAGCTACATTAGAACGTTCATCATCCAAATCTATAAAATCGTCTCCCAGACTGACAGAGCATTCAATCGGTTCACTGTAAGTTAGGTGGTCGCTTAAAAAGAAAGATTCACTTTCAATCGCAGCAGCATAATCGTCAATATCTTCCGTTTCCAGCTCTGAATGATAAAAATCATCCTGTCTGTTTTGAAGCATTCCACGTAAGGCGGCAATATGTTCAGGTGTTGTACCGCAGCAACCTCCAATAATAGTGGCTCCGGCTTCCATGAGAGATTCCATACGATAGGAAAATTCGTCCGGTGAAAGATAACCGTTTCCGCCGTTGTAGTGAGATGGGAGACCTGCGTTGGGTTTTGCAATAATGGGTACTCGAGAATGTTGAGCAATATCATTGATGAATTCCGTCATATCTTCGGGTCCAAAAGAGCAGTTCAGTCCGATTGCATCTACACCCATGGATTGCAGGGTTATCATAATAGGCAGTAAAGTGCCTCCTGTTGCGGTTTGACCGTTTTTATCTACAGTGATAGTAACAAAAACGGGTAAGTTGGTGCTGCGAGCAGCCAAAACAGCAGCTCTCATATCAGCCAAAGAGGTTTGGGTTTCAATGATAAAAAAATCTACTTCTGCCTCATCCAACACACGAATTTGCTCACGATATATTTCATAAATATCATCAAAATCAGCTTCTCCGTGGGGAGGAACAAAAAGCCCTGTAGGGCATAAGGAGCCGCCCACTAATATATTTTTAGGTTTGGCAACTTGTTTTGATAATGCTACCAATTTACGATTGAATTCTTCCACTTTATCTTCCAGACCATAGCGCGCAAGACAAGCTCTGTTTGCGCCAAAGGTGGGAGCATAAATTGCTTGTGCGCCTGCGTCAATAAATTCCTTCTGTAATTGCTGAAGGATAGATGGGTTTTGACAAATCCACTCCTCTACACACACATTGCGTGGCATACCGCGTTCCAATAAATTGGTTCCCGTAGCGCCATCCAGCAACAGAGGTAGGCTAAATGGAAATTTCATTTTAACACTCAACGCCTTTCCAAGATGTTTCTTCTACATAGATTCAGGTGTGGAAATTTTAAACATGTTTAATACATTGCAAATTACAGTAGAGGTTGCAATGCACAACGTGAGTCTTGCGTTTGTTAAATGTGGGTTGTCTCCTTTTACACGGCATGCATCATAAAATTTATGGAACAAAGTTGCTAATGTAATGACATATCTGGTAATACGTGCAGGGTCATAATCTTTTGCAGCTTCAATAATTTCGGATGTGTATGCGGATAAATGACGAATCAATTCCAATTCAGCAGGTGCGGTTAATAGACGTAATTCCTCATCCGTACATGGATAAGGTGTAATTCCGTCTGCCGCAAGTGCTTTTAAGATACTGCAAATACGTGCACGTGCATATTGTACGTAGTAAACCGGATTTTGAGAATCTTGCTTCACCGCAAGGTCCAAATCAAATTCCATTTGAGAATTGGCTTCTCTCATGTTAAATAGAAATCTGGCGGAATCCACAGGTACTTCGTCCAGTAAGTCTCCCAGTTGTATGGCTTTTCCGGTACGTTTGCTCATGCGTACTACTTCTCCGTTTTGTGTCAAGCGTACCAATTGCATCAAAATGACATCCAGTTTACTGCTGTCCAGACCCAATGCTTCCATAGCGCCTTTCATTCTGGCAACGTGACCGTGATGGTCTGCACCCCAAATGTCAATGCATAAATCAAATCCGCGTTTTACAAACTTATTGCGGTGATACGCAATATCGGCTGCAAAGTAAGTAGGATTTCCGTTTTGACGTACCAATACATCGTCTTTGTCTGAACCGAATTCGGTAGCTTTATACCAAAGGGCACCGTCTTTTTCGTAAGTATATCCGCGTTTTGTCAGCTCTTCGATGGTTTCCTGCAGTTCTCCATTTTTGTGAATGGTGCTTTCCAAGAACCATTGGTCATAGGTAATACCGTATTTTTTTAAATCCTTTTGCATTTTTTCTATATTATGAGGTAGTGCATATTCAATCAATGCCTGCTGGCGGATGTGGGAATCTACATGGACAAATTTGTCTCCATTGATTGCTGCGAATTCAGCGGCACGGTCTTTGATATCTTCGCCCTGATAGCCGTCTTCGGGGAAAGGAACATTTTCTTCTCCCAAATACATTTGAAGATAGCGGGCTTCCAAAGAATTTCCGAATTTCTCAATTTGGTTTCCAGCATCATTGACATAGAACTCTCGCCAAACGTCATATCCGGCTGCACTCATAACAGAAGCCAAGCAGTCGCCCAAAGCGCCGCCGCGGGCATTGCCCATGTGCATAGGACCGGTTGGGTTCGCGGATACAAATTCAATCATTACTTTTTTGTTTTGACCAAAGTCGCTGTGACCGTAGTTGTCTCCTTCAGCGATGACTTCTTTTACAACGTCTACATAGAATTGCTCGTTTAAAAAGAAATTTAGAAAACCGGGTCCTGCAATTTCACATGATTTAAAATAGGAGCTGTCCAATACAATATGGGAAGCGACAGCTTCCGCAATTTTACGTGGAGCCAATTTAAATGCTTTTGCAGACACCATTGCAACATTGGTTGCCCAGTCGCCATGGGAACGGTCTGCCGGTACCTCAATGGTAAAATCGGGAATGGGTTCACTTGGCAGTTGACCTGCGGTGATTGCTTTTCCAATGGCCTCTATAATTAATGTTCTTAAATTTGCAGTAGATTGTTCTACAAGTTTTGACATGGGCGGTTAAGCCTCCTTTACCGTAATGATAATTTCGTTTTCACTTGCCAGGTTCGTGTCTAAATCCAGCGTATAATTTGCCTGTAGGGAACCGCCCTGGTCATTTAAGTCAATTTTTACTAGCTTTGTAAATACACCAAGCATCATACTTCCGAATTGTGTACCGTATTGGCATAAGTGGCGTTTGCCTTCTTCCAGTATTAAATTGGTGCGGTTTGCATTGTTACGCATCAGCGTAATCGCATGATTGGGCGTAATTTTTAACGTTGATGTTTGCATAGGCTGACCGGTTTCCTGGTCATATTCTTGATAGATGATGTAGCGGTTACCGCCTTTTTCGGCATAGGTACCCATTGTGGTTAAACAAATTTCCTCTGTTTCTCCATTTATTGTTTGCCTGTTGCAAATGGTAATTACGTGATTTTCTTCCATATATTTAACTTCATTCTTCCTTTTTATTTTACATGCTGCGATTGAGAAAAAGCCTCAATATCTATAAACTCTACTGTTTGTTCTACGTTTTGCTGTAAAAAGATGTTGGCAGATTCTGTAAATCCGTCTGTACTGTCGCTGACATAGAATGTACAGGTACCTTTGCGGCTGCGATTGGTGAGCAACCCTTGCTCCTCCAATATATCTGCTGCATGGACAGCAGTTTCTTTTCCGCTGTCCACTAAAAATACACCTTTGCCCATGACCTTTTCAATGGCATGATATAGAATCGGATAATGCGTACATCCTAAAATCAGAGTATCAATATCTGCATCCATGAAAGGCTGCAAATAATGTTTGATAACAGACAGAACAATGTCACTGTCCGGAGAAGTAAAGCCATTTTCAACCAAGGGAACAAATAGCGGACAGTCCTGCGCAAACACCTGAATATCGGGGTTGATTTCTAAAATTGCTTTTTGGTAAGAACCACTTTTAATGGTAGCAGTGGTACCGATAATACCAATCCGTTTCTTATGTGTGGCCAGACAAGCAGCCAAAGCGGTAGGTTTTAATACTCCGGTAAAAGGGAGTGAGAGGGCTTCTCCAATATGACCTGCCACTGAACTGACTGTGCCGCAGGCGGCAATAATCATTTTCACATTTTTGGACTGCAGGAACGCCATGTCTTGTTTTGCATATTTCATGATGGTTTCTTTGCTGCGCGTACCATAAGGCACACGTCCGGTATCCCCGAAGTAAACAATGTCTTCCTGTGGAAGAATACTCAAGATTTCTTTTACGGCAGTTAATCCTCCAAGGCCGGAATCGAAAATGCCAATTGGTCTGTTATCCATGTTGAATCTCAATCCTTACTTTCTCAGCTAGAATATAACGTTTATTATTTATCAAATGCAAATTGGATTATATGGTCCAGTAAGTGGCCATAGTCAATACCGCAGGCTTTCCAAAGCATGGAGTACATACTGATGGAAGTAAAGCCGGGTAATGTGTTAATTTCGTTGAGCAGAATTGCATTGTCGCTGTCACGAACGAAGAAATCCACACGTGACAAACCGCTGCAGCCAAGTGCACGGTATGCTTTTGCTGCTGTGTTGCAAATTTCTGCGGAAAGTTCGTCATCTAATGGAGCGGGTATGTAAACCTTTGAAGTTCCGTTTTTATATTTGTCTTCATAGTCATAAAATTCTGCAGAGGGCGCTATTTCACCAACAACAGACACTTTTGGAATGGCATTACCCATAACGGCACACTCTACTTCTTTTCCTACAATACATTCTTCAATTACAATCTTTTTATCTTCTTTTGCTGCAACGGCTACAGCTTTGTCCAGTTCCGCAGCATTTTTGGCCTTGCTGACACCAACAGAAGAACCTGCGTTTGCCGGTTTTACGAATACCGGATAGCCTCCCAAATCAGCCATAATATCTTCTTTTACTTGCTCTTTTACATTCTCGTAGTCGGAAGCATAAAACCACATAAAGTTTGCTTGGTCAATTCCTGCAGCTTCCAGAAGAATATTGGTGACCGCTTTATCCATACACACAGCAGATGCGAGGGTATCGCATCCTACAAAAGGAATACCGCTTAATTGGAATAATCCCTGAATGGTACCGTCTTCGCCATTTTTTCCGTGAAGTACAGGAAAAATAACATCAATACGAATTGCGGAAAAGCCATATTCTGTTTCCATTACAATTCCATGAATGCCTCTGTCCGGCGATAAAAATGCAGTACGGTTTTCAGAATGCTGCTCCCAAGTACCATTTTCAATTTCGTCCACATCACCGTTAAATAAGAGCCAATGACCTTCTTTGGTAATACCGAGCATAATAATCTCGTATTTATCCTTTGGAATGTTACGGATAATAGATGATGCGGAAAGCAAAGAAATTTCATATTCAGAGGAACAACCTCCAAAAATGACAGCAACTGTTGTTTTAGACATAATAGATACCCCCGTACTTTTGTTTCAATCAGAACTGACTTGATATACTTATTATATATAATGATTTAATCTATATCATACCATATTTTACGCAAAGCTTGCAAGCAGTTAGACGCAATGGAATGGCTGTAAGTATTTTAGTTTTTTATTGATGGTGCAGAACAGCTAAAACAGACGGATAAACGGTATAAAATGGTATATAAGGTAGACTTTTTATGATATATATGGTAATATTAGAAAAAGGACCAAAAACGCTCATTTTTTGTGATTTTTATGTAAAAAACAGATGAGAAAAAAAGTCTGATTTAGCTACCAAACTTTTGGAAGTATTCGTTCATAAGAAATCGACGGTAGGAGGAGAGATATGATTTCTGTGGAGCAAAGAATCAAACAGATTACACAGCCGAAAGGAGGGTATCTTTCTTCCCAACAGTTTGATATTATTACATTGGAGAATCACCATGCTTTGCATGCGTGCGAGAATATATCAAAAAAATTGATTGGACTTGCTGTAGATTATCTGACACAGGTTCAAACAGGTGTTCCGGTAGAAGAAGCATTTAAAGTTTCCTTGATAGGTGCGCATCTGGTGGGAGAAGACGCTTTTGCACAGCAGTATGCAGAACAAATCAGAGGATTAGATACTGACTCTATTTTTTATGCTTGCAAGCTGGTTGGTTACGATGTATGTTTTAGAACAAGTGTATTGTCATATAAGCCGGTTCATTTGATTTGTGCAGATCAATACACGATAGAGAATATCTATCATATGGTGAATCGGAGTTTAGCATTTATCCAAACATATGGACCTGTTACCAAACGCAGAATTACCTTTGATGGAGGATATACAGATTTCATCTCCGCAGGATACGGAGATTTTTTAACAAAAGAAACGTTATGGGATTTTAAAGTATCGACAAAGTCGCCTACAAACAGTCACGCTTTGCAGCTGCTGATTTATTATCTTATGGGGTTACGGTCAATTTATCATGTGAATTTTGAAACCATACAGAATCTTGGAATTTTTAATCCCCGTTTAAATTGTGTTTATCTTATGAAAATAGAAGATATACCCAAAAATGTTATAAATGAAGTGTCGGAAAAAGTAATTGGATATTTTGAATAATCCAATGAAAGTGTTACGGACATAATTTGTCTTGACAAGATGTAATATATTGATTGCATCAAAAGAATTTCCTTGCATGCCTGTTGCATAAAGGCTGAAAATGTAGTATAATTGCCAATGAATATTTTAAAGTTGTAAGTACTATTTTCATTTTGACATAAATAAAACGGAATGCTACAACGCAAAACGAGCAGGAGTGATTTTTTTGATGCAAGAGGCCTTTGACCTTATCGTAGAAAAAACTGCGGAAGCCCTGAAAAAACAAGGCTTTGAACAGTCTAAAGATTTTGAGGACGATTTAGGACCGGCAGTATTATTTGTAAATAAGGATGCAGCTTACAGTATTGTATTTAAAACAAATGACAATATGTTTGAACTGCGCAGTACAAACATGACAGATGATGGTCCAAACAGCAGCTGGAAATCTGTTTCAAACTGGATATTTGACCCGGAACAGGATACTTTGCGTGAAGCAGAGGCAATCGCTACAGATTTTATTGAAACTGTAGAAGGTCCAAGCCGCCTGGAGGAAATAAGAAAAGCACAAAGACAGGCGTTTAAAGATGATGATAACAACCCCGGACCGTTGTTCTTTTTTAAACGTTTGGTTAATATATTTCCTGACTTAAAAGAACAAATTAATGAAGAACGTACTTCCTACGTAGGATTCCGTTCCGTAACATTTGCAAAAGAATTTGTAGTACCCAAAGTAGAAAATTTGGCTATCAAGAAAAAAGAGTCTGCAGCTTTTAAGAAAATGTGCGAATTACTAAACGAGTTTTATAAAAATGGTGATTTGGACGTTCGTTCCATCATTACCATGGTTATTCTAAACGGACTGAGTGATACAGCTGTACAGAACATTATGGAACAAGCAGACCCTATGCTAAAAAAAGGATATAAATACGGTGTGAAATGGAAAGGAAAAAAAGCAAAACCTGAACGTGAGAAACTGAAAGACAGACGCGGTTCAAGGTCATCTTCCGAAGCACCGAAAAGACTTTGATTTTTTAGAAGCAATGGCACAGTTGTCCGAAAGGGGAGCTTTTGCCGTTGCTTTTTTATTACTTTTGGGAGAATTTGAAAAAATTCGTACAAAAGGCTTGACCTAAGGATTTGTTTATGTTAACATATTACTACCTCGCATTAGGGGTTATTTTTTTGTGCCCTTTTTTTGAGGGAGGCCATGGGCAGTTCGCTTATGAATTAGCCTAAATTTTTTCCGTGCAACGGGAGGTGCCGTCATGAGAGTGAAAATCACATTAGCTTGCACAGAGTGCAAACAAAGAAACTACAACACAATGAAGAACAAAAAGAACGATCCGGACAGACTTGAAATGAACAAGTACTGCAGATTCTGTAGAAAGCACGTGCTTCACAGAGAGACCAAATAGGTCGGAGGAACATTAATTATGGCTGAGACGAAACCAAATGTGTTTGTCAGGTTTGGAAAAGGTATTGCTAGATTCTTCCGCGATGGTAAGGCTGAGGTTAAAAAAGTTGTTTGGCCAAAGCCGTCAACTGTATTTAAGAATGCCGGTATTGTTCTTTTAATTATCGTCGTTCTTGGTGCGTTTATCTTCGGTCTTGATACATTATTGATGTATCTGTTAGGGCTTATTATGAACATTGCCCACTAGATATTGGACGGAGGATGGTACAATGCCTGAAGAAGCAAAATGGTATGTTGTTCATACTTATTCTGGGTATGAAAACAAGGTTGCCTCAAACCTAGAAAAAACGGTGGAAAATCGCCATATTCAAGACTTAATCCAAGAAATTCGCGTACCGACCGAAATTGTTACCGAAATTAAAGATAACAAGAAACGTGAAGTGGAACGCAAAATTTTTCCCGGTTATGTACTTGTAAAAATGGTTTTAACAGATGAGTCTTGGTACGTAGTACGCAATATTCGCGGCTGTACAGGATTTGTTGGTCCATCTTCAAAGCCAATTCCGCTTTCCGATGAGGAAATTGCCAGACTTGGCGTTGAAAAGAAAGAGGTTGAGGTTTCCTACGGCGTTGGTGATACTGTTAACATTATTGATGGTCCGCTTGACGGATTTACCGGTATTGTTGAAGAGATTGACGTTGAGAAAAACTGTGTCCGCGTAACAGTATCTATGTTCGGACGCGAAACACCGGTCGAGCTTGAGTTAGACCAAGCAGAAGCGGTGGAATAATTTTATGTTGGTAATCAGCGGGCAACCGCTCATTATGTATGGGGGGTATACCCCAAAGGAAACAATATGTTTTCCTAAGTGGGAGGAACAGACAAAATGAATACTGTTCCGCCATTTACCACGAATTTTGGAGGTGCAAAGAAATGGCTCAAAAGGTAGCGGGCTTTATTAAGCTACAGATACCTGCCGGCAAGGCAACACCGGCACCACCAGTTGGTCCAGCTCTTGGTCAGCACGGTGTAAACATTATGTCTTTTACAAAGGAATTTAACGAGCGTACAAAAAATGATGCAGGTATGATTATTCCTGTTGTTATTACTGTTTATGCAGACCGTTCATTTACCTTTGTCACCAAAACCCCACCGGCTGCAGTTTTAATTAAAAAAGCTTGCAGCATTGAAAAGGGTTCTGGTGAACCAAACAAGAACAAGGTTTCAAAAATTACTCGTGAGCAATTACAAAAAATTGCTGAGACAAAAATGAAAGACTTAAACGCAGCTAACATTGAGACAGCTATCAGCATGATTGCCGGTACTGCTCGTAGCATGGGCGTAGAAGTTGTAGATTAATCACCCGGGTGGGAGGAACACCGTAAAATCCGATTTTACCACTCAATAGGGAGGAAAAGCAATGAAACACGGTAAAAAATACGTTGATAGCGCTAAGCTAATCGATCGTGCTAAACTTTATGATACTACTGAAGCGCTTGAACTTTGCGTAAAAACAGGTTCCGCTAAATTTGATGAATCCGTTGAGGTTCACGTTAAATTAGGCGTTGACAGCCGTCACGCAGACCAACAGGTTCGCGGTGCTATTGTATTGCCAAACGGTACAGGTAAATCTGTACGTGTTGTAGCAATCTGCAAAGGCGACAATGAAAAAGCTGCACAAGCTGCAGGTGCTGAATATGTTGGCGCAGAAGAGCTTGTACAAAAGATTCAAAATGAGGGTTGGGTAGACTTTGATGTTCTGATTACAACTCCTGATATGATGGGTCTTGTAGGTCGTTTGGGTAAAGTGCTTGGTCCTAGAGGCCTAATGCCAAACCCAAAAGCAGGTACAGTTACACCTGATATTGGTAAAGCTGTAACAGAAGCAAAAGCCGGTAAAATTGAATATCGTTTGGATAAAACAAACATTATTCACTGCGTAATCGGCAAAGTTTCTTTTGGTGCTGAAAAACTTCAAGCAAACTTTGATGCTTTGTTAGAAGCTATTATTAAAGCAAAACCTGCTGCTGCTAAGGGTCAATACATCAAATCTTGCGTTGTTGCTTCAACAATGGGTCCTGGTGTTAAAATTAACCCAAGCAAATTTGCTCAATAAGATAAAAGTTGACAGTCTGAAAAGACTGTGTTATTATACTCTATAGCTGTACTTTATCCAAAGACAGCGGGTGCTTATGCGTAACAGAGCTTTACTGCTCTACCCGCCGAGGAAAAAGCACAATATACATTTGTATCCTTATATTTATGTGTATTTGCCTTTCCTGCCTTTATAAAGTAGGAAAGGCTTTTTGTGTTATGGATAATGGACTGCATCTCATATTGCGGAGGTGAATACATTGCCAAGTGAAAAAATTCTTGAACAAAAGAAACAAGCAGTTGCTGAGTTAAGCGCTCACTTAAAAGAAAGCTGTGTTGGTGTTATTGTTAACTACAGCGGCATTAATGTTGCTGATGACACTAAGCTTCGTAAAGAACTGCGTGAAGCAGGCGACACCTATGTTGTTGTTAAAAACACATTGTTGTCTCGTGCTTTGAAAGATGCCGGAATTGAAGGTCTTGATTCTGTACTGGAAGGCACTACTGCGATTGCGTACAACAAAGAAGACTATGTTTCCGCAGCTAAAATCCTCTCTAAATATGCAGAGGATCACAAGAATTTTACAATCAAAGCAGGTTTTATCGATGGCAGCGTTGTAGATGTAAATGCTGTTAAAGAACTAGGAAACCTACCTTCCAAAGAAGTTTTGGTTGCAAAAGCATTGGGTGGCTTAAACGCACCTATTTCCGGCTTTGCTACTGTGCTTAACGGTACATTGAAAGGCCTTGTTGTTGCATTAAATGCAATTGCAGAAAAACAAAGCGCATAAAGCGTAATAAATGAAAAATGATTTAATGATATTATTGGAGGTACTACCATGTCTGAGAAAGTTACACAATTGATTGAAGATGTTAAAGCTCTTACTGTTCTTGAGCTATCCGAGCTAGTAAAAGCTCTTGAAGAAGAATTCGGCGTTTCCGCTGCTGCTCCTGTAGCAGTTGCTGCTGCTCCTGTAGCAGGCGGCGCAGCTCCAGCTGGCGAAGAGAAAACAGAGTTTGATGTTGTTTTGAAAGCAGCTGGCGCAAACAAAATCAACGTTATTAAAGTTGTTAGAGAAGTTACTGGTCTTGGCCTAAAAGAAGCAAAAGAGCTTGTTGATGGCGCACCAAAAGCAGTTAAAGAAGGCATTTCCAAAGATGACGCTGATGCAATGGCAGCTAAACTAAAAGAAGCTGGCGCAGAAGTAGAAGTAAAATAATTTTACTTCTTGATAAAAGAGAAGGTTGGTTTATTCCAGCCTTCTTTTTTTATTTTCAAATGTTTTCATGTACTTAATTTTTGCTTCAGTCGAATTATTATTCATAGAATTTATCGCAGTAAAAAAAGAAGATACTATGTATCTTCTCTTTTTATTTGTTTTATTTTATTATGCATCTTTTATCATTGTAATACTGCTTCCGCCATTTTTGGAAGGGTGCACCTGAATTTGGGTGGCAATACGATTTTTTAACTCACTGACATGAGAAATAATTCCTACGGTACGTCCCATTTTTTGAATTTGTGACAATGCTTTCATGGCAGTATCTAAAGTATCTTGATCCAGCGAACCGAATCCTTCATCAATAAAGATGGAATCTAAACGGACACTTCCGGAATAAGATTGTACCACATCGGAGAGACCAAATGCCAGAGACAAGGAGGCGAGAAATTGTTCTCCGCCTGAGAGGGTTTCTATTGACCTGGGGGCTCCTGTAAAGCCGTCTAATACCTCTAAATCCAGTCCGCTTTTGGCATTTCCTCCGGCAGAGCCTTCTAAGCGTCTTAAACTGTAGCGGCCACGGCTGAGAAGAGAAAAGAACTCGTTAGCATAAGTTAATATATCGTCCAGCATAATTCCGAGTATAAATTGCTGCAATGGAATCTTTTTGAGGTTACCACCTGACAATAATTGATATAGGCGGCTCGCTTGTTCGTATTGTGCTTCTGTTTCTTTGCTGTTGCTGGTAATTTCTTGTAGCTGCGCGAGCGCTTTTTGCGAGTTTTCCAGTTGCTGTGTCTGGGCGCCAATTTTCAGAGATAGTGCATCATGTTGCTGTTGTAATTGTATATATTCTGTTTCCAAAGGGACAATGTTAGGTTCAGCTTGTCCCTGCAATTGTATGGTCAGTTGCTGCAGTTGCTGCAGAATTGTTTGCACCTGTGTGGTGTAATCTTGAATCGTATGTTCTAATTCCTGCATTTCTTGTACAGACATGCGCAGAGGCTCTAAATCGGAATCTATATTGATATTTAGCATATTTTCAACAGTTTCCAGTTGTTTTGTGAATACTTGTTTGCTTTTCTCCTCTGTTGCTATGGCTTCAGCTTGAACAGAGGCGGCATGTTCCAAGTTTGCTTTCTCTACAGCTATTTGAGAACACGTTTCCATCCATTTTGTATCCCAAAGGGCAGTTTTTTCCTTCAGTTGTTTTAATGTGTGTTGCGTAGTGTTCCATTCTTTTTCTGCATTTGCGATACCGACTGGAAGTTGTATGGAGCTGTTTAATTCTTTGATAGAAGCTTCAATGACTGCCAATTGTTGCTGATGAAACGCAATTTCTTCTTTTTTCTGTTCGTAGGTTTCTTTTAAACGGGATTGTTCATCTGATAATTTCTGAAAACGTTCTTCTGATTTTTTTCGTGTTGCAATCAATGCTTCTGATTTCTGTACCTGCTCTGCTTGTTCCTTTATTTGTATTTGTAAATGCTCATAATCGGTAGGAATTTCTTGACATACTTCTAAAGCAGTTTTCAATTGATTTGTTTTCTCGTCCAATACAGCTTGTGCATGGCTGAATGTTTGCAAATATTGTCGATAGTCTGTTTGCAATTGCTCTAATTCTTCTCTGAGAGCAGAAAGTTGTGCAGCGTCTGTTGATTCTGAACTGCTTTGTACAGCCGGTGCAGGGTGATGAAGGGAGCCGCATACGGGACATGGCTTATTTTCCTGTAGCTCCTGTGCCATTACCAGGGCTGTTTGCTCTAAAACAGCTGTTTGTATGTGTGATACTTGCTCTTGTTTTTGTGCAATGATATGTTCTTTTTCCTGTTTGATAGCAAAGGAAGAGTCAAATATTTGTTTTGCTTTTTCATGTTCTGTTTTGATTTGAGACCATGTAAGATATTGCTGTTCATATGTTTGTAAGATAAGCAGTTGTTCTTTGTATTCGGGTAATCGCTGATATTCTGTGTCGATGGATTGCAGATATAGAATCCCTTTTTGCATTCGTTCTTCTATCTGAGTTATTTGCAGTTGTATTTGAGATTGCTCTGTATCCTTTTTTTCAATTATTTCTTGTATTTCTTTTTGCTGAATATTCAGAGCGTCAATTCGTTTGAGTGCTTGTATGCTTCGTTCCAAATCAGGAAGGATTTTTTCCAGCTGAACCATTTGTTCCTTTTGCTTCAAAACATTCTCTTGCTGTTCTTCCAGTTGCTTTTGATACAATTGTGCTTGTCCAAATGTTTGTTGCACAGTTTGATAGGCTGTACGTTTTTCTATAGAAGCCTTTTTTGCAGTTTGATAATTTTGCCAATATGGATATATTTGTTCGATTTGCTTTGCAAAAGAAAGAAGTTTCTTTTTTTTCTCTATAGTTGGAGCGTAATCATGCAGATTGCTTTGTTTCCGTTCCAATTCTTTTTTTTGTATGATTTTTTGCTGTAATTCTTTTGCTTGGTTCAATTGTTCCAAGGTATCTTTTACTGTTTTTTGCAGTTGTTTTAATTCCGTTTGAGAAGCACATAAAGCAGAGTTGCTCTGAATACATTTTTCTTCCAATGCCTCCATAGTTTCTGCTTCTTCGCGCTCTAATAAAGCGGTTTTTGTGGCATATAATTCTCCCACCTCTTTCGATAGCATGTTCGCATGCTGTTTCATTTTATCTGTAATTTTTGACCACATCTGTGTGGCAAACAATGTTTGCAAAATTTCCGCTTTACCGTTGGAATTGGCACGGAGCAGTTTTAGAAAATCCCCTTGCGGCAATACAATCACTTGAGAAAATTGTTCGCAGGTCAGTCCAAGCAATCGCTGTGCATAGTCGCGCACTTTGGTTTCACTGCCGCTGACCAGCAGTTCCCATTGAGCCTGTTTATCGGTGGGCAAGCCATCAGTGAGGCGATAACAAATGTGTTCTTCCCTGATATCTCGTCTGCCGCTTCCTCTTACATAATATACAGACTGTGAACGATAAAAGCGGTAGACTTCACTGCCTAACTGAAAGGAGAAATCAACAGAGGTACTCAAGGCATCATCTGCAGCAGTGCTGCGCATACTGGACCAACTTCTGCGTCCTCCTGTTGCTTTGCAATATAGAGCAAAGCACATAGCGTCCAGAATGGTTGTTTTTCCGCCTCCCGTGGAGCCGGTAATTAAAAAGATAGGATTTTCTCCCAACGAAGAAAAATCAATGGTTGTAGATTGAATATAAGAGCCGAAGCCTTGCATGGTAATGGAAATGGGTTTCATAACTAATACGAACCTCCCTTCTGAATCATATTGTTACATTTTCTATTCTGTTTTCTATATTATGAATTGGCTTGTTCCTCTTTTAATTCTGTGAAGAGTGTTTGAAATAATGCTTCATCTTCCTTGGTAGGTTCTGTACCGCAAATCTGCTGCAAGAATTGTGAAAATACGGTCATTTCATTGATGGTGCGGTTTTGTATCGTTTGACGCAACATTTTTTGTTCCCCTGATAATTCTGTGTGCAGCCAATTGCAATGTACGGAAAGCACATTGGGAAAATAGGGGCGAAGTTGTTCCAATGGCATATAAACAGGAGTATCATTGGTAAGCTCCACGGCCAAATAGTCCTCAGACGGAGTTGTTTTGCCAAGAGTAATTAATTCCTCCAGTGTTCCTGTTACCGTACGCATATCACGCAAGGTTGAGATAGGAAGTAAAGTTATGGTATTGCTTTGTTTTGTAATATCCAGCAGTGTAAGCGATTTTTTGTGATGTTCTTCATCAAACGAATACTTTAAAGGCGAACCGCAATAACGTCCGTATTCACCCACGCGTTGGGGGCCATGCAGATGTCCCAAAGCAGTATAATCAAAACTTTGAAACAAAGAAGGCGGGACTTCTCCGCTGCCGCCTACGTAAATGGCGCTTTCGGAATCACATGTTTGGCTTCCGGCAGCAAAACAATGACCTACCAAGATGTTAATTGCATTTTGGTCCATATTGTCTTGTATGGCGGAAAGTACTGCTTGATATGCCATGGGAAATCCTTGAATGGATTCATCTTGAAAATATTGACGTACGTCAGCAGGTTCTATGTAGGGAAGCAAATACAGATGCAATGTTTCGCTTCCCTTTGTAAGTACCACAGGGGAAAACACGTCTTCTAATTTGGTAGCAATGTAGATACCGCTGCTGCGCAGCATGGAAGCTCCCACTGCAATACGGTCGGCGCCATCATGATTTCCTGAAATGACAGCAAAGGGGATTTGGAGCCGGCTCATTTCAGTTAACACTTTGTCAAACATACGAATTGCTTCTACAGGTGCAATTTGTCTGTCAAAAATATCTCCTGCTAATATTACACAATCGGGCTGCTCTTTTTGCACAGTGGGAAGGAATATTTCTTTGAGAAAGTGTGCTTGGTCTTGGAGTAGAGAACGTCCATAAATCATTTTTCCGAGATGCCAGTCAGAGGTATGGAGTATTTTCATCATATCAGGCTCCTTTCTGTCATTTTTTTCTGCGGGTGCCACGTTTGGGGGAAGAGAGGGTCAGGGAATCCAGTGCTACGATTTGTTCAAATACCGCAATATGACGATTGTTCATAGCACGGTCAACATGTTGTGCTCCAAAAAACCACTGTTTGTATGTCACTTGCACGAGAATTTCCTCGAAAAAGGCGTGCAAAGCAGAACGATGAATATCTTGCCTCATGCCGGACACTACATGGTTTGGGCATGGCTCATGAGTAATAATATAGTCTACTGTCAACTGATGATTAAACAAATGTTTTGCCCCTGCAATCATTTCTTGACGGGTTGGCATTTCTTCGGGCCACCATCTGCCGGTTTCCATATAGACTTCTTTTTCTTCTGTTTCTCCGCCGCCAAAGGCGAAAATGCTGTGTCCCTCTATTTCAAATATTTCTCCGCGCATTAGATGAAGAATATTGGGACGTATCTCGTGTACTGTTCCTTGGTTCCATCGTTTGGTAGGATAAGCGTTTAGTAAATCAAAATTTTCATGGGTACCATCCACGAATAAGATGGTATATGGTTTTTGACTTAATCGTTCCAGCTGTTTTTCTTCCTTTTTTCCACCGTTCCAGATGAAGCCAAAGTCACCGCAAATGATGAGATAGTCTTCGGAAGTAAATTTTTTGGTCTGTTCTGTTTCAAAACGATTGATATCTCCATGCGTATTTCCGGTAATGTAAATCACACGGACCCTCCTTATCCTGAAATTTGTTCCAATTTGTTAACAATCTGAAAAATCCCTTTTCATTTAGAAAAGGAACTGGTATACTTAATTTTAGATGAAATTTCGACATGTTTTTTATTCAATTTGATTATAATCATCATATCATAACGGAGGCAAAATTTCCATGAAAAAAAAGATAGTTCCATGCATCGCATTTCTGTTTGTTGTTTTCATGATGATACCTGCATTATCTGCTTCAGCTGCGGTATTTAATATTGATTTTGAAACAAAATCCAAAGGAATTTATATGGCTAACCTAGACACGGATACTGTAGTTTATGAAAAGGATGCGGATTTACGGTTAGAACCGGCCTCTTGTACCAAAATTATGACGTATATTGTGGCAGCAGAGCATATCAGTGACTTAGAGGGGACAAAAATTACAGTTAGTGACTATATTGAGCCAACATTAACAGGCACAGGAAGTTCTATGGCGGGCGTTATTACAGGTGAAGAATTAACAGCACTGCAACTGTTGAATTTGATGATGGTGCCTTCGGGAAATGATGCTTCTTTAGTACTTGCAGAATATGTGGGTGGATTAGAAACAGGTGCAACGGGAGATGAAGCTGTCAAAAATTTTGTGCAAATGATGAATGATAAGGCAGCTGAACTTGGATTAAGCAATACACATTTTAACAATCCACACGGATTACACGATAATGAACATTACACCACTGCTTCTGATTTATATCAAATTACAAAATATGCATTGACATTACCCCATTTTTCAGATATTACCTCTCAAACTTATTATACTTTACCTGCTACGAATAAAAGCGCAAAATCAAGAACAGTATATACTACCAATAAGATGATTTCAGAAAATACAGCGGATAATCCATATTATTATCAATATGCAAAAGGTATTAAAACAGGCTCTCATGATCAGGCCGGTTATTGTTTGGTTTCCAGTGCGATATATGATGGCTATACTTATATATGTGTGGCACTTGGGGCTCCTTCCGTAGATGCCAATGGAAAAGAAATAGAAGAACGCGGAGAGATGATAGATTCTAAAAATTTGTACCGTTGGGCTTTCACGACTTTGGAGCAAAAGGACATTCTGAAAAGTACAGATACGGTTGCGGAAGTGAAAATAGACTATGTTTGGAATCAAGACAGATTGTTGCTGTCGCCCGAAAAAGATTTCTCCACCATTTTACCGTCCGATGTTGATCCCAGCAGTGTAATGATGACTACAAATTTACCGGAAAAAGTAGAAGCACCCGTAAAAAAAGGAGATGTCATTGGTACTGCTACACTCAGTTATGCGAATCAAGAATTGACCACGATTAACTTAGTGGCAGCGGAATCTATGGAAAAAAGTCAATTGCTGCAAATTGGAAGTGTAATGAAAGATATTTTTAGTTCTCTTTGGTTCATTATTATTGCAAGTATTATTGGCGTTCTTCTGATTGTTTACATTACACTTACACTGCTTTATAAAAGTAAAAAGAAAAAGATGCGTAAAGTGAAGAAATATAGAAAAATGTAAGAATATTTCTCTATTGACAGCAGTAAAGAAATCTTATAAAATAAACGTTGCGAGCAGACTGAACAGTCGCGGGTATAACTCGAAAGGGTGTACCTGAGGAAAGTCCGAGCTCCGCAGGGCAGAATAACGGCTAACGGCCGCCGGGGGCGACCCTAGGGATAGTGCAACAGAGAGATACCGCCCGGTTTTACCGTGGTAAGGATGGAAAGGCGAGGTAAGAGCTCACCAGCGTGTAGGAGACTATACGGCTATGTAAACCCTATTCGGAGCAACACCGCAGAGAAACAAGATAGCGCTTGCCCGGCGCGTTTCGAGAAGGTGGCATGAGCCGTGGTGGCAACACCCGGCCAAGATAGATGACTGTTCACGACAGAACTCGGCTTATAGGTCTGGTCGCAATAAAGCACGCTTCCCATTTGGGAAGCGTGCTTTATTTTTGGTCGTGTCTCCTTGTTGAAATAAGTTCACATATGCAATCATTACCTCAATAGGCAGGCCGGCATTTCTCATGCAAATTTCCAACTCTACCCATTTCAAATCCCTTCCTGATAGTTGCGTATACCGCCAGCGGTTCTTGTAACTTCCGGTATTATTTTTATCTGTTCATAATAACGCAGGGGATTCTGACTGATATGATATTTTTCTGCTACTTCTGTAATCGTCATTATCTCATCTCCTCTTTTATATTTACATTATATAAATTGGAGTTTACTCTAAGTCAAGATATTTCTTATATTTTTTATTAAGATATCACTCTGTTGATTTTAATAAAAAAGGCAACGTAAATGTTTTACGTTGCCTTTTTTGGAGTATTTAAAATAGCAGGTATGTGGGGACGTATGTATATAAAAAAGGAAAAAGCCAATTATCATTTGATAATTGGCTTTTTCCGAGCATTTAGTTGCTCGTCACCCTATCGAACAACCGGCTGCAACCTCCAAGAAGAAAAATTATTCTTCGTCTTTCTTAATTGGAGTACGATCGAATGTTGTAACAGGAGTAAATTTTTCCTCAAGTGGATCGATTTGAATTTGCATAAATTCTTGGTAAGAAGTCTCAACAAGATTGAAGTCAGCACGGTCAAGACCAGCAATTTCTTCTTCTTTATGAGCACGTAGACCCATTGTGTATTTCAATACGAAGAACACAATAGCCATAACAGCAGCACCCCATGCCAAGATAGCGGCAATACCTAGGCATTGAACGCCGAAGAATTGCCAGCCATGGCCGTAGAATACGCCACTTTCAGTAGAGAATAAACCAGTTAAGATAGTACCGGCTGCACCACAGAAGCAGTGTAGACCAACAGCACCAACCGGATCGTCAACTTTAAATACTTTGTCAACCAATTCAATACCGAATACCATTACGAATGATACGATTACACCGATGCAGAAAGCTCCCCATGGCTCAATTTGGTCGCAGCCAGCTGTAATAGCTACCAGACCTGCCAAAGGTGCGTTTAACATCATGGAAACGCTTGGTTTTTTGTATTTAATCCAAGTAATAAATAGAACTGTTACTGTAGAAGCTGCAGCTGCAATGTTAGAGGATAGGAATACATTAGATGCTGTTACCATGGTATCTGAATCTGCAACAATGGTGGAGCAACCGTTAAAGGCGAACCAACCGAACCATAGAACGAATGTACCCATACCTGCTAATGTAAGAGAATGAGCTGGCATTTCTCTGGATTTTTTGTTTTTGTCGTATTTACCAATACGTGGGCCAAGAATAGCAGCACCAACAAGAGCGATGATACCGCCAAGACCGTGAACAGATGCGGAACCTGCAAAGTCATGGAAGCCCAAGTCTGCAAGCCAGCCGCCGCCCCATGCCCAGTGACCAGCAACAGGGTATACAAAACCACTGATGATAGTACTGTAAATGAGGAATGATTTAAAGTTAACTCTTTCCAGCATAGCTCCGGAAACAACCGCTGCGGTTGTAGCACAAATAGCACCGTGGAACATAACATTTGCATAGCTAGGAATTGTTGGATTGATATCCGGATAGCTGTGCATAGCTACAAAGTTAAACTCACCAATAAATGGATTACTGTTACCAAACATAATACCATAGCCGAATGCCCAGAAAACAAGGGAAGCAATGGCAAAGTCTAGCAAGTTATCAATCCAAGCTGTGCTTGAATTTTTAACTCTTGAGAAACCGGTTTCTAGCAATGCGAAACCACTATGCATAAAGAAAATAAACATAGTTCCGAATAGAACCCACATGGTATCTATTGCTGAAATTTCCATAGTTTTCTACCTCCAAACAAAATTGTGTAATGCATTTTTGTTTATACATATGCTTACACATATGTAGTCGCAAAAACAAAACGATTACTTTACGCTAAATAATAGTCTGCCATATGATGGAAACGGCCAATATTTGTCGCCCACCATACCTTCAAGTCTGTCTGCAATGGAGCGGGTAGCTTCCATTTGCATGAAAACAGCATTTCTGTAAGCGTATGCTGCGTCCTTCACATCGGTAATCTTTTCGGCCATTTCTACATTCTCTTCCAGCTTTTTGCAATTCTGGAACAAAGCATAGGAAAGGTCGGAAAGGTCTTTTAATAGGGATTCTTCCAGCTGGCAGTTTAAGTCTAAGTTTAGCTGTTTTTTTGCAAGAGCAGCCTCACTCAAATCTTTTATGTATGCACATACCGCCGGAGTAATATCCCGCTTAACCATGTCAATCATAGTTAAGGCTTCTATGTGAATCTGTTTGAAGTAGTTCTCGAGGGTGATTTCATAGCGAGAACGTATCTCCATTTCAGAAAGGACACCGTGTTTTTCAAAAAGCTCGATGTTTTGCTGATGAATGTAATATGGAACAGCATCAGCAACGGAAGGTAAGTTTAACAATCCGCGTTTTTCTGCTTCTTTTACCCACTCTTCAGAGTAGTTATTGCCATTAAAAATGATACGTTTGTGATTTTTGATGGTCGTACGAACCAAATCACTCAATGCAGATTGGAAATCGTCTGCTTGTTCCAATTCATCTGCAAATTCACAAAGAACATCGCCGATTGCGGTGTTTAAAATAAAGTTTGTGCAGGCAATAGATGCAGAAGATCCTAACATTCTAAACTCAAACTTGTTGCCGGTAAAGGCAAACGGAGAAGTTCGATTTCTGTCCGTAGTATCTTTTGCAAAAGAGGGAAGCCCATCCACACCTACTTCCATGTAGGAAGTTTTTTGTGCTTGATATACGCTGCCATCTTCAATACATTGCAGAATTTCGGTTAATTCATCTCCCAAAAAGATTGAAATAATAGCAGGTGGGGCTTCGTTAGAACCCAAACGGTGATCATTTCCGGCAGAAGCCGCAGAAAGTCGAATTAAATCTTGGTGTTCATCAACAGCTTTGATGATTGCCACTAAGAATAGTAAGAATTGCGCATTGTCTCTTGGAGATGCTCCCGGCTCTAATAAATTTACGCCGGTATCTGTGGCCATAGACCAGTTATTGTGTTTTCCGCTGCCGTTTACACCTTTAAATGGTTTTTCGTGCAGCAAACATGCAAGATTATGTTTTGCAGCAATTCTTTTCATAACCTCCATAATTAATTGATTATGGTCGGTTGCGACATTACTGGTTGTGAACAACGGAGCCATTTCATGTTGACCGGGAGCTGCCTCATTGTGCTTTGTTTTAGATGGAATACCAAGTTTCCAAAGTTCTTCATCTAAATCTTTCATGTAAGCGGAAACTCTTGGTTTAATTACACCAAAGTAATGGTCTTCCAGTTCCTGACCTTTTGGTGGCCTGGCTCCCAAAAGAGTTCGACCGGTATACAAAAGGTCTTTCCGTTGATTATAAACAGATTTGTCAATTAAAAAATATTCCTGTTCGGCGCCTACAGTCGTTAATACATGCTTTGCGCCGGTTGGATTGCCAAATAGATTTAAAATACGCATTGCTTGCTTATCCATAACATCCATTGAACGCAGCAATGGTGTTTTTTTGTCTAAAGCTTCTCCTCCATAGGAGCAAAATGCGGTTGGTATACATAAAGAGCCGTCTTTGATAAACGCATTTGAAGTTGGGTCCCAAGCAGTATAACCGCGTGCCTCAAAGGTAGCGCGTAAACCGCCGGACGGAAAACTGGAAGCATCCGGTTCACCTTTAATCAGTTCTTTGCCGGAGAACTCCATAATGACTTTACTGTTATCAATAGGAGTCAAAAAGCTGTCATGCTTTTCGGCAGTAATACCGGTCATTGGCTGGAACCAGTGTGTGTAGTGTGTTGCACCATGTTCCAAGGCCCAATTTTTCATAGCATTTGCGACAGAATTGGCCACGTGAATATCAAGTGGTAATCCGTCTTCACGGGTCTTTTTTAAAGATTTATAAATCTCTTTTGGCAATCTGGCACGCATAATATCATCATTAAATACCAGCGCTCCAAACATCTCAGGAACTTTGCACATAGATTTCACCTCGTCCATAAGAGTCAAGGAATAACTCCGTTCACTTCCTTCCGTAAATATGTAGTTATAACCAAAAAAGAGCACTATAGTGTTTTTCTACTACAGAACTCTTACTTTGCTTATAGGTTTTATTATAAGATAGACATAGAAGAAAGTCAATGGTTTGCCCGTACTTTGGCTTATTTATCTATGTTATAAAATAATTTAAGAATTTAAGTTAAAAGCAACAAAAGTTTGACATGGATATCCATAATCTTTTAGATTTATTATGCAGATGCCATAGAAGGAAGCATGGACCCTGTTCGGATTAATCGCTTTCTTAAAGTTTGTAAACGGAAGCGGTTATAGCGTTGAATTGCAGTGCAGGGCATATTGATTAGTAAAACAAAAAAAGTAAAGAATAAGCTGTATCCCGGAGGATTTGCTAAAAATGTAAAGATAATGGAAAGACCCTGTGTTTCATGCGTCCATTCGGCCCTGCAAGTTTCTGCAATAAATTCATTTAGATATTCAACTGAAACATTGTTTGACATGTGCTCTTTGGAAAAACCGTCTTTTCCTGTAAATTGCGGTACATGCTCTTTCCATACATTTATTTTTAATGTTTGTTTATAAAATTTTCCGTTTCTCTCAAATTTCTTCATTTGATATCTTGATTTATTTTCATCAAATGATGATTGAGGTAACTTTACGCAAATTGCAAATATGATAAAGTGATAAGCACTTACGATAATAATATTCCAAAAAAACATATTAAATATTTCGGGAGCTGTTGAGGCGCGAAAAAGCATAGTATACCCCTTTTCTTTTTATATTCATCTTCAATTTTACCATTATAACAAATAATATATTGAAACTGTGAATTCTATGCGATGATTATGTGAATATTTTCGATGTAGTCCTCTAATATATCATCCATTGTAGTAAAATATTCTAATTCACAATTTCTATTGATAATAAAGGAGGACCGGTGTGAAAAAGTTTGCGGCAATATCATTTGCTTTGTTCATCTATACAATAATGCTGATAAGTCCTTGTTATGTCTTTGCGCAAGATACGGAAGATTATTTCTCCTTTACTGCATCAAAGGAAGATGTTTTGATGAATGATGAAATTCGTATTACGGTGACTGCCAACGAATTGGGCATGAATGAATCCATTGCGGGGTTTCGATTAAACGTAGAATATGATTCTTCAAAACTTACCTTAAAAAGAGTGGATACATCATCGCAGATTGAAAGCGGTACCTTCCGCTACCATATAGCTGGAGATACTATGACAGGAATTTACGTTTGTGACGGAACAGCAGCCCCGCAATTGACCGGTGAATGTATGACATTAATATTCCGCGTCAATGATGATGCAATTTTTGGAGAGACATCAGTTTCAGCTCAAATTGATCAAGTGGTAGATTGGACTGCAAAACAGCTGCCGTCTGTTTCCAGCCTTACTTCTGTATTCCGCATAACGCCTGAGTTTACAAAAGAGGCTGTTTTAACAAAACTGGTTCCAAGTCAAGGAACGCTAGAACCAGAGTTTGATCCTTATATTCAGGAATATTCTTTGCAAGTAGGACCGGAAGTAGAACAAATATTATTTGAATTAGAAGCTGCTGATGGAGGAACTGCAAGAGTAAACAGAAAGAATTTAGGAAAACAAGGTTCTACGACACAGTTTATTATTACTGTTACATCTTCAGATAAAAAGAATAAAAGCCAATATACAGTAAATGTGACACGTGGTGAAAAAATAAAAGAAGAAAGTAACAGTAAAAGCAGCACTTCCGGTCGGGGTAAAACAAGTGGATTAGCCAAACAAACTACCGAAGAAGGTATTGATGACGAAACGTTACATACAGATACCATATTTTACGGTGATAGAAATTTATATATTGTTGGGAATCAAATGCCTTCTTATTTTGTGTATATAATAGTAGGTGGTTTAGGCGTTTGCATGATTGGAATCGTTATTATAGTTCTGGTGGTGCGTAAAAAGAAGAAATAATAAGTTGATTTTAGTACTTTGATTAGTTAAAGATAGAATATTGTAATACGATTTTTAAAAGATATTAAGATTTTCTATTGACTTATACTATATATTCATATATAATACTAATTGCGCCTAACGTAATGGCACAATTAAATATCGCGGGATGGAGCAGTTCGGTAGCTCGTCGGGCTCATAACCCGAAGGTCGTTGGTTCAAATCCAGCTCCCGCAACCAAGTTAAAAGCTGCATTTCAATTCTGAAATGCAGCTTTTTTATGAAAATTGTGCGATAACTTGTTCCGTAATACCACTATGTGGAAAGATATCTAAAGTCGCCCAACCGTTATTCTTGTTTAGTTCTAATTATATCGGATTTAGTTTCTAAGTAATCAGAAAAATAAAGTAAACAATGATTTGAAGAAGAAAAGACCCATGAACGAAAAGTTAGCCTTAAACTTTGAGAAAGAAATGAGAGAAATGTACAAACATGCGAAGGAGAAATACAAGTGTAACTCTGCACGGTTTTTACAAATGATCAATCAATATGATGGGGGAAGAGCAACAAAGGGATTAATCAAGAATCGCTGAGATACAGGTGAGTTATCTGATGGATTTACAAATTTTTGCATTATAAATCGGTCAGATTTAACTATGAAATATATTGTTCAAAAGCCAGAATGTAGTGGCTTTTTACTCTGGAGGAAATACAATATTGCAGAAAAATATTGGGAAATTAAAGAGCGTTATCCGTGATATTTAATATAAAATGGATATTTGAGAGTAGCATCTAAAGTATCAATTTCCTCCAAATTCTCCGGTTACTTAATTAAAGCGGTTGTTTTTATCTATGGTAAATAAGCTTATCCATTAAAGGAAAGAGGAAATGAATTCTAGTCATTTTCTCTTTCCTTTAAATTCGGTTTTATAAAGATTGTTTATATTAATTTGATTGGAAGCATAAAACTGTACTTATTCTTCTATGTCCATTTCGTTAAATTTAGCTACTTGGTAAGTTGTGCTGGCAGGAGAAACATTTTTTAATTTTTTATTATATCCAAATGTGCTTTTTTGATAATATAAAGGAACACTGATTGCTTGCTCTTGTATATACGTAAATAAATCATCGTATTGTTTTTGTCTTTCCGTTTCATCTGTAGTCATAAGAACATTGTCTATCATACTTTGTAATGTTTCATCATTCCATGCAGCAGGAAGGGTTCCGTCCTTGGAAGTATACATATCCATTAAAAAGCCATGTGGATTCCATGCATCGGCATAGGTACGATAAATGACCAAATCGTAGTTTTTACCTGTCCAAATTTCATCATAATATGCATTTTGCTCCATTAAGTTTAAATCAATTTGTATTCCGACCTCTTTATATTGTTCTTTTAAAAATTCGCAAACCGGTTTAAAATCCGGATATTCTGTGTTCTGGAGCAAGAGTTTAAAAGAAAGATTTTGCCCGTTTTTATCTACATATCCATCTCCGTTGGTATCTTCGTATCCGGCTTCCTTTAAAAGCTCGCGTGCTTTATTTGGGTCATATGCATATCCTGGGCTGTTTTCATCGGTTACATAAGGCACCACAGAGGCGTTAAACATACCTTTGGCTGCAATTCCGTTTCCATCCAATAAATCGTTTGCAATTTCATCTTTATCTACTGCATAATTTAATGCCAAACGAATATTTTTATCTTGTAAAACTTTATTTTCATAGTTAAACATTAAATGGAATCCGCGACTTCCTTTTGTTTCCATGAAGGAGATATTATTATTTGCTTCCAATAATTCAATATCCTGTGCTTGCAAACTTTCGGCGCTGAAATCAACCTCTCCGTTTTGAAGAGCCATAACTCTGGCATCGGCATCTTTTATTACTTTCAAAACCAATTTATCTACTTTTGGTTTTTCTCCCCAATAATAGGGATTCGGAACCAAAACGGTTTGTACACCGTCTTCACATCTTTCTATCATCCAAGGGCCGGTTCCGATTGGCGTTTGAAATTCTGCATTTTCATCACCGGCTGGTGATACAGAGGTAGGGCTCATCATACGGCAAGGTCTTGTATAAGTTAGCTCTGATAAATAGGGGTAATAATTTTTGTTAAAAGTCATTTTTACAGTATAATCGTCGATTTTTTCAATATTGGTCATATTGGTATAAATGCTGATAGAAGCGGTGGAGGGCTTATCTTTCCAGCGTTTTACGTTGAATAAAACAGAATCGGCATTAAAATCGGTCCCATCAGAAAATTTTACACCTTTACGCAAATGAAAGGTATATTCTGTGCCGTCAGGGCTGATATCCCAACTTTCGGCAAGACCGGGTTCATAACTTCCATCTTCTCCGTAATTGACCAGTGGATCATAGATGAGTTCATAGTTTAAATAAGTAATACTTTTTCTGCTGTCAGTCTGGTCCAATAAACTTTCTTGGTTACCTTTTGATATAGCAATGGTAATTACTTTTTCCCGATTAGATGTTGAAGCTGTGGTTTGCTCTGTTCCGCAGCCTGTAAATAGGGCCACTGTAGTAAAACAAACAACGACCATGCATATATAGCTGATTATTTTTTTGTATTTCATTTTACTTCTCCTTGTATTTTTGGTATGGGACATGACATGCAATAAAATGTCCAGGCGCCATTTCTCGTAGTTGAGGTTGTATTTTTTTGCAGATGTCTTTACGGTGTGTACAACGATTTTGAAATACACATCCTTGTGTGGAGGGCTCGTCCCAGCCTTTGGGAAAAGAAATATGTCTTTCTTTACGCAAAAAAGGGCTTGTCACGGGAACTGCCGCAAATAACTCTTTTGAGTACGGATGACATACAGTCTGTTCCAAATGTTCTGTTGTTTCTAATTTTTCTACAATCACACCGCGATACATGATGATTGCTTTATTGCAAACATATTTTACTGTGGATAAATCATGAGAAATAAATAAGTAGGAAAGATGATATTGTTTTTTTAAATCATTAAGTAAATTTAAAATTTGTGTTCTTAGAGAAAAATCCAGACTGGATACTACTTCATCACAGACAATTAGCTGAGGATGAAGTATAATACCGCGTGCAATGTTAGCGCGTTGTCTCTGACCACCGCTTAATTCTTTTGGTAAACGCTGATAAAATGATTCGGATAATCCAACTTGTTCCATACATTCGGTCACCTGTTTTTTTGCCTGTGCCTTTGTGCATAATTTATAGTTCAAGAGCGGCTCTGCAATGCTTGTGCCAATACTTTGCAAGGGATGAAACGTAGAGGTGCTGTTCTGATATATCATTTGTATATCTTTGCGCAATGCTTTTCGTTTACGTGGAGAAAGATTTTGAATCGCTGTTTGTTTCCACATGATTTCCCCGCTGTCCGGTTGTAAAAGACCGGCGATTATTTTGCCAAGTGTGCTTTTTCCGCACCCGCTTTCTCCGATAAGGGCAATACTGTCTCCTTTATTGAGAGATAGAGAAATATCGTTTAAAACAGTTTGCTTTTTCCGTTTAAAAGAAGAATTTACATTATATGTTTTTGTAATATGGTTGATTTGTAATAACATGATTTCTTCCCTTTATAAAATAGAATTTAACAATTCTTTAGTATATGGATGTTTCGGTTCCGAGAATAATGAAAAAACATCGTTATGTTCCACAATCTCGCCATGGTGCATTACATATACATCGTCGGCTATTTCCGCAACAATTCCTAAATCATGTGTGATAAACAACACGCCCATATTATATTCTTTACACATGTGCTGTATTTGTTGCAAAATTTGACATTGTATGGTTACATCCAAGGCAGTGGTAGGTTCATCTGCAATTAGTAAAGTTGGTTTTAAACAGATTGCAATGGCTATCATAACACGCTGACACATGCCTCCTGAAAGTTCGAATGGATATTTTTTTAGAATATTCCTCGGTTCAGGCAGACCTACTTGCTTCAGTAATGCAATGGATTTTTGTTTTGCTTGTTTTTTATTCAATTTTTGTGTCAATCTTAGTGTTTGATAAATTTGTTCCCCAATTTTCAATAAAGGATTGAGTGATTCCATGGGTTCTTGAAATATCATACCAAGATGTTTCCCTCTATATGTCCGCAAAGATTTTCCTTTTAGCTTGTTGATGTCTTGATTTTGCAAATATATTTGTCCGCTTGTCATGGTTCCGTTGCTGTCTAAAATACCGGCAATAGCCATTGCTGTTGCAGATTTTCCGCTGCCGCTTTGACCGATTAGAGCAGTTATTTTTCCTTTGTGTACCTCGATGGAGATGTCCTTGACAGCTTGTACACATCCTTTTTCTGTTGTAAATTGAACAGAAATATTTTTGGCTTGTAATACCGTAGAAGTGTAATTCATGTGCTGTCTCTCCTTTTCAAAAGTGATTTTAAACCCGAACCAAATAAGCTAAAGCCCATTACCGTAATTGCAATAAAAAGACCGGGATATAGCATTAGCTGAGGGTATAATTGGACATAGTCTTTATAATCATTCATCATAACGCCCCATTCCGGCGTTGGCGGCTGGGCTCCTAAACCAATGAAAGAGAATCCGGCAATGGACAAAATGATAATTCCTACTTCAAGAGCTGCTAACACACATAGGGGAGATAACATATTTTTTAAAATATAACGCAGCAAAATTTTTATGGTGCTGCATCCGCTTCCTTTGGCAGCCAGTATAAATTCTTTTTCTTTTATTTCAAGTGTCATTCCTCGAATGAGACGCGTATAGCTTGCCCACCAAACACAAGAAAGTGCAAGAATAAGATTTTGAGCGCTGGGACCTAATAAACCTGCGACAGCCAAAGCAACAATTGTGCTGGGAAAAGCCATAACTGCATCAGCAATTCCCATGACAATCAGGTCAAACTTGCCTCCGATGTAGCCGCACAATAAGCCTAGCGGAATACTGATGGCCAACATGATGGCTAATAAAATACCGGCATAAGTCAACGAATAACGTGCTCCATATAATACGCGGGAAAAGATACAGCGCCCAAGATTATCTGTGCCAAACGGATAATCCGGGCTGGCGGCAGCCATTTTATTTTGTATATTTATTTCCAAAGGATCATGTGGGCTTATAACAGGAGCAAATATTGCCAATATGATCATAAGAATAATGAGAGATAATCCAAAGAAAATTCCGAATTTTTCAAGTTTTTGTGATATATGAATTGTTTTTGTTTTCATAATGCCAGCCTATCTTAATGTAATACGGGGATCGATATATGCATACAAAAGGTCTACCAACAAATTTAAAATTACAATGGTAAATGAAATCAGAAGTACAAATGCCTGAATTACAGGAATGTCTTTGTCTTTAATAGACTCCATTACATAAAATCCAATTCCGTTTATGGAAAAGACGCTTTCTATAATTACGGTACCCCCTAGAAAAGTACCAAATGTAATACCAAGCTTTGTTAGAAGAGGAATAAAAGCATTTTTGAGAGCATGCTGCATAATAATGCGAAATGGGTTGATTCCCCGTACTTTTGCTGCTTTAATGTAAGGTTTTTCTAATACATCAATCATGTTATCCCGTAAAAGACCAATATATTGCCCGGTATAACCTAATGCAATAGACAGGGCGGGTACCCATATCCATATACCAACAGCTCCCCCTATAATGTTCATGCTGTGCAAAACAATTCCAAATAAAATTAATAGTCCCAATCCCAGCCAAAAAGCAGGTACACAAACGGTAAAGACGGAAAATATTTGGATTACATGGTCTAACCAAGTATTTTTGCGTATAGCAGCTAATATGCCCAAAGGAATACTGATAAGCAAAACTATAATAATACCTAGAATCGCAATTCCCAAAGTAACAGGTACACGATTCAACAATTCCCAGATGACAGGTTTGGAACTTACATAGGAATTACCGAAATTGAATCTGAGTACATTTCCCAGCCATTGAAAATACTGTACTATTTTTGGTTGATCCAGCCCAAGTTCTTGCTGCAGTAATTGGACAGACTCTTCAGACGGATTGCCCGTTGAACCTTGTAACATAACCCTTGCCGGGTCACCTGCAGTACAATCTACTAAAATAAAGGTGGCTACAGATACCAGTAATAAAATTGGAATCATGAATAAAAGTTTTTTTAATAAATACCTATATGTTTGCAAAGTAAATCTCCTTGAAATAGCTATACCTTTTGTGCGACGATTTGAAACAAAGGGATATGTTCGTATTTCATTTGGTCTTGGATATTATACACCACAGCATTTAAACATGGTTGTATTTGTATTATTTCAAATCCTAACTGCGGCAATGTTTCTTCATCCCATTTTGGACGTTGTATTCGGGCCAAAGGCATATCTTTATAATAGTCCAGTACTTTGGGATTATTGCCTTGATACGCACATTCGGAAGGACGTGCTTCATTTTCTTTGCACCCTTGCATTACTTTTTTATAAAGTGAGGGTTCAAACTGATGCAAATGCCAATTGGCATCAAAAATCACAAGTTTTCCGCCCGGTTTTAACACATGATGCCATTGTTTGAATGCATGTATGGGGTCATATAAAGTCCATGTTACATTACGGCTTACAATCATATCAAAGCTTTCGGGCTGAAATGATAATAAATGGCTGTCCATTTGATAAAATTTGGGATAGACATGGTGCATATCAGCATTTATTTTTGCTTCTTCCAACATATTTTTTGCACAGTCTATTGCGGTAACATTATGGCCGGCCATTGATAAAATAGTTGCAAAATAGCCGGGGCCGGTACCTACATCCAAAATTTCTAAGGGTTTGTCAGTTAACACTATATGATGTAGTATCAGATTTTGCCATGTTTCCACTACTTTTGTATCAAAATCTTGCTGGATTCCATCGCTGTAACCTTTTGCTGAGTGTTCCCAACGTTCTTGTATCGATTCTTTGATATCATGCTTCATAATTTTGTTTCCTCCAATCAAATCAATACAAAGCTTTGTATAACCACATTATTGCGATAAATTCAAATAGAAACAATCATTTTTTGACTAATTTTTATCATCAGAATGAAATACTTTATTTTTTACTGTTGACATATCTAACATTTTGTTCCACTTTTTCTTCTAACGGAACTTAACAATAAAAAATAAATAAGACAAGGCGGCAATGGACATAAAGTTCCATTGCCGCCTTACAGAGAGGATGAATATATCTAACAAAGAATCGTGTAATATGATTGTTTTGAAAGATGGCTGAAAATAATATATTTATGAATGTTCTTTATCATAAAAAGAAACGATGTTATCTTTCACATGTAATGCATAGAAAATTTGGTCTAAGGATAAAAAAGATTGAGAAAGCTTTTCAAAATTATTTTCCTTTATTCCATCTAAAGCGGCGTGAACCACAGCTTGAGATAGAAACGATGCCATTTGTTTTTGCTGTAAATTCTCTTCCCAATGTTGAGATTTGCTGATACATTGCTGTATCCATATTTGTGTTTGTTTTTCAAATTTAGGAATAAAGATGGGGTCCCCATATTCGGAGGTAATATTTTGAATTTTATCTTTTGAGTGGTAGATACATGCTGCTACATTTTGCAGTACATTCTCGCGCAACCCTTGTCCACTATCGGTATAAAATAACTCCTGAGAGGATGCAATATCATTTAATACATCATGACCTATACTATGCCAAACATCGCTTAAACATCCAAAATTACGGTAAAACACTGTTCGAGAGACGCCCGAATAACTTGCCAAATCTTTTACTTTTATGTTGTCTGCCGTAACATGTCTGCTAAGTTCCCACAAAGAATTTTTAATATAATTTCTTGATTGAGTGCGATGCAATGATCTCGCCTCCATCCGCTTATATTTCGTTGTTTTATTTTATTATAACAAATTAAGATAAACCGTTTCAATGAAGTACTCGACTAAAATTTCTCACCTTCTCTCCATATCATAATCATAAAGCAGATTGTTATGTTTTTATAGGCAAGATACAATAATATTTTGATATAAGGTTAGTCTAAAATTGTGTAAAGGATAAGGGGTATCCATAAACAAGGTATTGCTTTCTGATAAAACAAAAATATTTTATTTTTCATTGAAGAAAAAAGAAATATACAAAAGTGGGATTTTATAATTATATATATTTATATGGAGAAAATGTACAAGATATAGTGCGTTATATGTTGTGAATAACACTGAAAATAAAATAGGGTATTACATCAGGTCCCAAAATATGTATACAATAAATATCAATGCAAAATGTAAAATGGAGGTATCTATAATGCCACAGAATAAAAGGGAAGATTTAATTTATTCGGTGCCGCTGGTTTTTATTATGACCATTTGGATGTGTACTTAATAATATGGCTATTGTTTACGGGGGACTATCCTTAGAAGTGTTACAGGAGGCTTGGTTGGCGTTTCCGCTTGCATACTTGGTAGCGTTTTTATTCCAAAAATTCATTGTTTCCAAATTTGCAGAGAGGTTTGCATTTCGTTTTCTTGTAAAGCCAACAAGTAAATCATGGAAAATTATTATATCAATTACATGCTGCACTATTTTACCTATGGTCATTCTTATGTCTGTCTTTGGTGCAATTGAATCTTGTATGGCAACAGGGAAATGGAGTACCATTGGATGGCAATATTTAATGATTTTTCCCAGAAACTTAGCAATGGCTTTGCCGTTTCAGTTATTGATTGTAGGTCCGCTATTACGATTTATTTTTTGTAAACTATTTCCGGAAGAAAAAATACTGGCTTAATAAAAATTTTTCTAACATAATGTTTATAAATTAACCTTTGAGTTACATATATTTATTCCTATTTTGATGTGCAGTAAGTATTGAATTCTTGACTTTAGTATGATAAACTAAGGGTACATTTTATAGATGTAAAAATGGAGGATGATTTATTATGGCTATTAAAGAAGTAACACTTTCTCAAGACATTGAAAATGAAACAGGAAGATACAATGAAAAGACCGGTTGGGTAAGATTGTACTTTAATACAGACAATGGTTATATTTGGGCTGAGGATACCAATGATTGTCCAAAAGCAAATCATACTACATATGATATGAATAAAAATATTGTTACAGTATTTGAAAAAGGAAAAGACGGCAGCTGTGGTTGTTGCTGTGGGGGTACAGTAACTGCTGAAGATGTAGTTAAAAAATGTAACGAAATTTTAGCTTCTCTATAATTGAATTAAAAAGAGGACGAGGTATTATCTTCGTCCTTTTTTTTATTGTGCTGATACAATTTGCTGTTTTAGCAGCAGTAGATCACTGGTGTCTATCAGTTCATCACTGTTCATATCGCAGGCCAGCAACTGAATATCGGATAATGTTTCAGAGCCGTTTAATTGGTCATAAAGTAACTGCACATCTCTAGAATTAACAGTGCCGGTTCCGTTAATATCTCCTTTTACTATAATGGTGAGCTTGTCTACAATTGAGCCGTCAATTTCAAGAGCAACTGTATAGCTTGTGCCAAGATTTCCGCTGTTTATAGTAGTACCGCTTAGATTTTTCATAATAATGGTATCTTTTGTCGAGTTTAAACTGTCTCGTAACACAGCAAATGTAGTGGCTGGAGGTAAGAAAATAGTATTGTTGCTGCGATCTATTAAGAATGTATCGCTCTCCAGTTGATAAGGATAATTGGAAGAGGAGGAATCAGAGTGAGAGGATTGGTCATTTTCGTGGTCACTTTCATTTGTTGTACTGGAGACAGAATCAAATTCTGAAGAATTAGGTTCAGAACTGTCAGGTGTATTTTCTATACGGCTAAGTTCGGATAGCGTAATAAAATAAAGCGAATCTTCCTGCTTTAATAAAATACCTGTGTCTTTTGCATTTGTCGCCATTGCGATACATTCTCCTTTTATTTGATAACGGTTTTGCATGGTTCCATTAAAGTCCAATTCCTCTAAATATTCTTTTGATGCAGGAGAAACTAAAATATTGGTATCCGTAAGAGGACATGCATTTGTATAACAAGTGTCGCTCAATAAAGTAAATAATGAAGCTTGTTCTGTGTGCAATTGATATAAGTAACCGTTACGATCACATAGTATGTCATTTGTAAGTGTATGAGGAGAAAAGGATGGTATATCCGTATCTGTTTGGTGTAAGTTAAAATGATAAGGCAGTCCTTGGGAGATAGATGCAGTATACACATCTGTATTATCCTTTAATGCGACATAAAGAATGCCATCCGGAGAGGTACATAATTTGTCTAAAGATGCTTCAAACGTGTTTAGGAGGATTGGCTGAGCTGAAGTTTTCTCTGATACATTGGTATAAGCGAGTAGACTATGTCTGTCCCAGTAGTCAATACCATATATGGTTCCGTCTTGAGAGGTTGTGAAGGAATATAAAGCTGTACTTAATTCTGTAGTTTGATAATTTGTAACGGATGTATCAGATAATTGATAAGTAATAATAGATGATTTATGCTCCGAATCTGACATTAAAATATATAAATAATCAGCGGAATAACAAACCTCATTGTATTTTCTGTTAAATGTTTGTTCCTGCAAAATATATCCTTGTTCACTTAACAAAGCAACATAAGTGCTCTGCTCTTGATTTTGAATTAAAAAATAACCTTCGTCTTTTTTGGGAATCAATTTTGTGGAAGAGCCGACTGAAATATTCAGCTTTGTACCTGTAGGTGTATTCATAGAAATTCCAATTAATGTTGCTCCGCATAATAAACTTGCAATTGATAATAACGCAATTATAAGAAGTAAATAATATTTTTTCGTTCGGCTATTCTTTTTCATACATCTCACCCTTTAAATACAAAATTTGCCATATTGCTATTCTAATATAAGCTAATTGTTAAGATAAATAACATAAAGTGTGAAATTATTTCATTGATTTGTAAATAAAATACAAACTTACTTTTTTAGTTGAAAATGGTTGAAATTGTTGAATATCAGCACATAATAGACGAAATAGTATTTTAAAATTTATTTTGTTTAAAAAGGGTTATGTTTTTTTATATCATTTATGTAAAGTTTTACCTCCTTTTTCAACACTTAAGTAATTCAATATTGTAATAAAATAAAAAATAACAAGATATATGCTTTTTCTGTTTTGTTTTCCGCATATATGGCAGTATTGGTATTTTCTACACATTTTTAGTATAGTTTTGATTGTGTTTTTGTTTGCAATTACGTATGATAATAGTGAAAATATTTCACGAGGCTTGTTTTATCATTAAGCTTGAAAATAGGAGAATGTGAATGAGAAGATTATTTGGGAGAGTTGTGGTTGAACACGGAAAATGTATTTTAAAGTATTACTTAACAGGAAGCAGGAAAGAAGGTTACTCCATTACAATACTGCAAGAGAAAGAAAATGAGACACTTTGCTCTAAATGTGAACAAATAACCAGAAGCACAATTGATGCAAAGCGTTTATGTTATAAGTTGGTGAGAGGAATTGTGTTTCCTGAACAACTGGAAGAGATTGTAAGAGATCAAATTTAAAAATTTAATACAAAAAAGCAAAGTTACGTGAAATATTTCAAAAGCACTACGAACCTCATAGTGCTTTTGCCTTTCATATCATAACTATATTTTTAAAATTTACTATAGTATACATATAATCGGAATATTAATTATGAACTTTTTTAGAACTTTCTAAAAGGAATTTAACATAGATTTAACATTAGAGAATTAAAATAGAACAGACATAAAATGATTGGTTGGAGGTTAAACAAGGATGAAGAAATTTTTATCCCTGCTTACCATAATAATATTAGTAGCTTCAGTTGGTTTACTTACAGGCTGCGGTCCTGAAATTGTAGGAACCAAATTATCTGAAAGCCAGGATATGAGTGGAACAGTTGCAGGTAAATTAACATTAAACGGTTCTACTTCTATGACAAGAGTGTGCCAAGCTTTGGGAGAGGCATTCAGCGAAAAATATCCCGGCGTTTCTGTAGAAAAAAGCGGAACCGGTTCCGGTGATGCGCCAAACTCTGTACGTTCGGGTATTGCTTTAATTGGAGATATGTCCAGAGATTTAAAAGAAAGTGAAAATCCGGATGAATTTGAGATAAAGCAAATTGCGATTGACGGCATTGCCATTGCGGTGCATAAAGACAATCCGGTGCAGGATTTGACAACAGAACAAATTGAAAAGATTTTTACAGGTGATATTACAAACTGGAGTGAGCTTGGCGGTCAAGATAAAGCAATTACTACATTGGGAAGAGAGGCTGCTTCCGGAACCAGAGACGGATTTGAATCTATTTTCAGCATAGAATCTCCGGTATATGCGGCAGAGCTTTCTTCAACCGGTGAAATTGTTACAAAAATATCCAGTGATATTTCAGCAATTGGATACGTTTCGTTGGAATCTTTGAACGACAGCGTTGTAGCATGTAAAGTAGACGGCGTCGAGGCAACGGAAGAAAATATAGAAAACGGTACTTATACCGTACAGCGTCCGTTTATTCAAATTTATAAAAAGGGAACAGACAGTGCGTTGATTAATGCATGGTTTGAATTTATAGAATCTTCAGAAGGACAGCAAATTATTAAAGATGTTGGTTTAATTGGCACGGCCAATAAAAACGGGTAATGCATAACCGTAAGTTGGAAGAAGGAATTGGTGGAGTAATGGGTATTTCAATGAATGACCTTACGGCTCAAAAAAAGTTGGAAAAAGTGAATTTGATTAAGCGCATCATTACAATGGTGTTCGGTGTCGGCTCAGTTGTCATGTTTTTCCTGCCGTATGCACAGTTTGTATTTAAGGATACAAAATATGTAACCAGTGGTTTAGATTTATTAATTGCAAGTGGATTCCGTGTGGAAACCGGTACAACCAGCGCCCTAATCGGTATTCCTGTTTTGATTAGAATTGCAGTCATTGCCGGCGCTGTATTTGCATTGGCAGGTACCGTTCTCATTTTCTTTAAACGTCCTGTGTTGTCGGGACTATCGTTTATTATTTCTGCAATTACACCGCTTGTGGTATTAATTTCAACAGCAAGCATTCAATCTGACGTTACTGCTTTAAACATTAGTCACGTTACAGTTGGTTATATGGTTCCGTTTATTTATGTTTTGGTAGCGGGGCTGGTTTGTGCGGTACTTTCTCTCTCCACACAGGGTGTTGAGAAATTGGCCAGAGCCATTTTCCTTACGTTTGCATGCGTATCTATTGCGGCAGTATTAACCATCACAGTGTACATTTTCTCAGCAGGTATTCCCGCTATGGCAGAGATAGGTGTTTTCAAGTTCTTATTCGGTACCACTTGGGACGCCTCTACCAATCAGTTTGGTATTTTGCCTTTAATCTTAGCTTCTATCTGCGGTACTGTTGGCGCAATTATCATAGGCGTTCCAATTGGTATTTTGACTGCAGTATTTTTGACTGAAATTGCAAGACCAAGAGTTGCGAAAATTATTCATCCGGCAATTGAATTGTTAGCAGGTATCCCGTCGGTTGTATACGGTTTCTTTGGCATGCTTGTGATTGTTCCCGCAATCAGAGCCATGTTCCCGGGTCAAACCATTGGTGACAGTTTGCTGGCGGCAATTATCATTTTGGCGATTATGGTAATACCAACCATTGTAAACGTTACTGAGAATGCACTCAGAGCTGTGCCAAAGTCTTACAGAGAAGCTTCATTGGGGCTGGGAGCCACACCAATCAGAACCATTTTTAAAGTAACCATTCCGGCAGCAAGGTCAGGTATTTTGTCAGGCGTTATTCTGGGTGTTGGCAGAGCAATTGGTGAAACTATGGCTGTGATTATGGTCGCAGGTAACGTTGCCAATATGCCGACCTTATTGGGTACCACAAGATTTTTAACAACCGGTATTGCAATGGAAATGTCTTATGCGTCCGGTCTGCATCGTCAGGCATTATTTGCAATCGGTTTGGTGCTATTTATCTTTATTATGATTGTAAATATCTCCTTCACAATTATTTCAAGGAAAGGAGCGAAAGTGAATGTCAAGTAATGCTGCGGCTGTATCTCCAGATACAGCACAGAATCCGGAACCTCATAAACCGCAATCGTTATATCAGAAAAAAAGACATACTTCTGATATCGTATTAAGAATTGTCATTTACACCGCAACTGCTATTACAGTAGCGGCTTTGATTGGAATTATCGGTTATATTTTATGGAATGGTATTCCGCATATCACATGGTCATTCCTTTCTTCACCGTATTCGGAAACAAGGGCAAGTATGAAGGGTATTCTGCCCATGATTATCAATACCTTATATATTGTAGTCATTACCTTGTTGATATCGGCTCCGATTGGTATTTCCGCGGCAATTTATTTGACGCAATATGCAAAGCAAGGAAAACTTGTTCGCGCAATTCGTTTTACCACAGAAGTTCTTTCCGGCATTCCATCTATCATATTTGGTCTGTTCGGTTATACGGTATTCTGTATTTTGTTCAGACTGCAAACATCTATCATTGCCGGTTGCTTAACTATGGCCATTTGTGTGCTTCCGACTATCATTCGTACAACCGAGGAAGCTTTACTGGCAGTTCCGGGTTCCTATAAAGAAGGTGCTTTGGCACTGGGAGCCGGAAAATTCCGTGTTATTATGGGAATTGTTTTGCCTTGCGCTATGCCGGGCGTATTGACAGCGGTTATTTTGGCAATGGGTCGTATTGTTGGTGAATCTGCTGCATTGCTGTTTACTTCAGGTTTATCCTACAATATGCCAAGCGGTTTCTTTTCTCAAATTATGTCCAGTGGACGTACACTTACATTGCATTTGTATCAAACAGCAAGAGAGGCGGCTTCTCCGGATGCATTGAACGTTGCCTTTGCAACAGCTTCTGTTTTATTAATTTTCATCTTTATATTAAACCGTTTGGCAAGCTTGCTTTCTAAGGTATTAAAGAAAGGATAGTAGCACATGAGTAGTACAGAAATCAATCCCAACGCAAAAGTTTCCGTTAGAGACTTGAATCTATATTACGGCGATTTTCATGCATTAAAAGGTCTAAATATTGATATTCCGGCAAACAAAGTAACTGCGTTTATCGGTCCTTCCGGTTGCGGTAAATCTACTTGTTTGAAAACACTAAACCGTATGAACGATTTGGTAGACGGTTGTAAAATTACAGGTAAAATTACCATCGATGGGGAGGATATCTACGACCCTCGTACAGATATCAATCTGTTAAGAAAACGCGCAGGAATGGTATTCCAGAAAGCGAATCCATTTCCAATGTCTATTTATGATAATATTGCCTATGGTCCAAGGGTACACGGTATCAAAGCAAAATCCAAGCTGGACGAAATTGTAGAAAGTTCTCTTCGCAGTGCAGCGCTATGGGATGAGGTAAAAGACCGTTTGAAAAAATCTGCCTTGGGTATGTCCGGCGGACAGCAGCAGCGTTTGTGTATTGCACGTGCATTGGCTGTAGAGCCCGATATTATTTTGATGGATGAGCCAACCTCCGCTTTGGACCCAATTTCTACTTTGAAAATTGAGGATTTGATGGATGATTTGCGCGAAAAATATACGGTTATTATCGTAACCCATAATATGCAACAAGCTGCACGTATTGCGGATAAAACAGCGTTCTTCCTAACAGGAGAAATTGTGGAATATACAGATACACAAACTATGTTCAATAATCCAAAAGACGAAAGAACCGAACGTTACATTACCGGCCGTTTTGGTTAATTTTGTGTTGTGTTATGGAAATGTTTACAAATCCATAGAAAAATGCTAAGATATTATAGATATACTATATGAAACAATGCGTTTCAAAGGCTGGAGGTAACAGGTATGCCAAGAAAACTATTTGACCATGAATTGGAAGAACTTGTTAGAGAAATGACCGATTTGGGCAATACTGTAGATGACAGATTTGAAAAAACAATTGAATGTCTGCGTACAGTAGATATAGAAAAAGCAAAGTATGTTGCAGAGCATGACCATGAAATTGACCGTAAAGAGCATAAAACGGAAATTTTATGCTTAAATTTAATTGCGTTGCAGCAGCCAATTGCAAAAGATTTACGAATGATTGCCGCATGTTTGAAAATTTTGACTGATATTGAACGTGAAGGCGACCAATGTGCTGATGTTTGTGAAATTTTAAGCACGGGACAAGTTTACGGAAACAGTCTGATTGTATCCAAAATTATTCAAATGATGGAAGCGGCGAGAGATATGTTCCGCCGCGCTATGGATGTATTTATCAGTCGTGATGTTGAAGAAGCAAAGGATATTTGTGCCAGCGACGATTATGTAGATAATTTATTTTCCAAGGTAATTTTGGAAATCAGCAGTACAATTGCTCAAAGCTCCAATGTTATGGTCGATGTGGATTTATTGTTGATTACAAAATATGCAGAACGCATGGCCGACCATGCAACCAATATTGCAGAGTGGGTTATTTATATTGAAACAGGCGAACATCCTGACTTGAACAAGCACGAACTGTCCAGTCCGTATGTACGTGCAGGAAACGATTCTGAAGAAGAATCATAATAAAAGGTGGAGAAAAATATGGCGTTGGTTTATGTGACAGATGATGAACCGAATATTTGTAAATTAGTAGCGTTTGGTCTCAAAGATGAAGGATTTGAAACAGCTACGTTTACAGACGGTAATTCTCTATTGGAAGCAATTCAAAAGAGAAAACCGGACGCTATCATTTTAGACTGGATGATGCCGCCCCCGGATGGCTTGACCATATGCCGTTCTTTGCGCAGTGAGGAAGACACCAAATATATTCCTATTTTATTGCTTACCGCACGGGGCGCCGAAGTGGACAAGGTATTGGGACTTGAAATGGGTGCAGACGATTATATTGTAAAACCGTTTGGCGTAAAAGAAGTTTGCGCACGTGTACGCGCGGTACTGCGTCGTACGGAAAATCAAGTTGCGCCCCAGCAAGAAGAAAAAATTAAGGGCGGAGATATTACAGTTGACATTATTTCGCACACTGTGACAAAAGGAGATAAATCCATCGAACTTACTGCAAAAGAGTTTGATTTATTGGTTATGTTAATGCGCAATTCCGGACGGGTATTGACAAGAGATACGCTTCTGGACAGGGTATGGGGAGTAGAATATTTTGGAGATACCCGTACAGTAGATGTGCATGTGCGTTATCTGCGTCAAAAAATTGAAGATAATCCGGATACACCGCAGTTGTTACAAACAGTGCGTGGGGTTGGTTATAAATTTGTTGGTGAATAAAGGGGGCCGATTATGAGAAAGCGCTTGATGGCAAGTACAGCAGCGATTATCATAGTCGGCTTTCTTGTTGCGTTTGCTTTGGCAGCCAAATTGGTTCAGGACCAATATCAATTGGAATTTACACGGAGACTGGATTCCATATTGGCGATGATGGAATCTCAGGTGGATGATATTGGACAAGAGCCTCAAGGGTTTGCCGTTAAGATAGGGGAAGAGTTACAGGAAAAAGGTCAAGAAATTCGAATTACCATCTTGGATTCTGGAGGGAATGTCATTGGAGACAGCGGAATCGGCGAACACGGTACGCTTCCTGCAGAAAATCATCTTTATCGCCCTGAAATACAGCAAGCACAAAAAGAAGATATTGGCTATGATACCCGCAAAAGTGACAGCATTCAGAAAGAATATTATTATGCTGCGGTAAAAGTGGGAGACCGTTATTTTTTAAGGGCAGCATTGCCCACAGAAGAAATGAACCATGCAGTTACTATGGTATGGATGTATGCCATGATTGCAGGCGCTGTAGGAAGTATCATTGTAGTGCTGGTGACATGGTTGATTTTTACCAAACTTTCAAAACCATTGAAAAAGTTATCAGATGCTTCCTTAAAAATTGCAGAGGGAGATTATACCAGTCGTGTAGAGGGGATTTACACGGATGAAATGGGAAATTTGGCCCGTACATTTAATTTAATGGCGGATAATACACAGCAGGCCATTGACGAAATGAAGAGCAAACAGCATCAATTGGAAGGTGTTTTGCAAGGAATGCATGACGGTGTACTTGCCGTAAATGCAGATAATATGATTTTGTTCTTGAATGACAGCGCCAAACAAATGCTTGGAGTTGCCACGTTACAAACAGGCAAATCGTTTGAAGGCAGTTTATTGGTTGGTAAAATTGCTGCATTTATGAATCAAGCATTAAAAGAAGAAAAAGTAATCAAAGATACCGTTGTTTCGGCAGCAAGTCCACAGGGAGAACGTATCTTTACGGTTTATGCAACACCCATTCAAAACAATAAAGAATCGGCAGTGTTGGCGGTAATTGCAGATGTCACGCATATCAGCAAATTGGAACAGCTGCGGAGTGAATTTGTTGCCAATGTAACGCATGAGCTGAAAACACCGCTTACAGCAATACGCGGCAGCATTGAATTGCTCAAAAGCGCTGACAGAGATGAGGAAACCCGAAGATATTTTTATGATGTTTTGGATATTGAAGCGGAACGGCTGCATCATTTAATTGATGACATGTTGGTATTGTCCCAGATTGAAAATGCAAAGCCCGACAGTACAGAACAGCGGTGTGATGTAGCTCAGGAAATCCGTGAAACAGTGGCAAGATTATATCCGATTGCCGAAAAGGAGAACATTTCTCTAAAGGTAGAGTTAAAAGACGGTATTTGGGTTGCATGTTCCTCATCACGCTTGCAGCAAATGCTTGGTAATCTGATTGAAAATGCAATCAAATACAATAAACCAAACGGTTCTGTGAAAATTACTGCAGAGGAATCGCGACAAATGGCAGTGATTCGCATTCAAGATACAGGAATCGGAATTGAAGAAGAACACTTTAACAGATTGTTTGAGCGTTTTTATCGTGTAGATACCAGTAGGTCAAGAGCAATTGGTGGTACGGGGCTTGGCTTGTCTATTGTAAAGCATTTGGCTGTATTATACGGTGGAGAAGTAAGTGTGGAAAGTACGCCCGGGGTAGGAACTACTTTTACTGTGCGTCTGCCGCTGTTATTGCCGGAAAAACTTAATATGTCATAAAAACAGCAGCGAAATTTTTGCTGCTGTTTTTATATGGAATTTATGGTATCAAAAACGCATACAAATGGAATATTCATTCTAATTTTTACTATTAGTATAATTTTTCGTTGAAAAACCGGCTGTACTATGTTAAAATAATAGCGTTTTCATATTGTATTGGCATAGTTACATATGATTTGATTGAGAAGGAGTTTGAAATGAGCAAAAAAGAACAATTGCCAAAGGCGTCCACCGAGCCAAAAGAGCCGACGGACCATCATAAAAAAAGAAAAATTGCTATTATCATTACAGTAATTGTATGTATCCTCATTGTTTTAATTGTTACATTGTGTTCCATTTTTCTGGCAGGAGGGCAACCTGGAAAAGACCAACCAGCTTCAGGCGATGCCAGTGGAGTGAGCTCTGCGGAAGGTACTTCCTCAACAGAGAGTGAACTTGCAGAAGGCGGCGGCGTACAAAAACCGGTTTATATCGACCCGAATTATGATGGAGTGACAGGTGGAGCCGGTACACAAGGAAGCTTAGAGGGAGGAAACACCAACGGCGGTACAGGAAATGGCGAAAATGACACAAATAATGGTCAAAACAATACAACCACTGCTGTAGGCAAGGTATCCTTGGATGCTGTAGATAAAAAGTTGTTGGTAGGAAAAACAGTGACATTAACGGCTGAAGTGTATCCTAATCAGGCAACGGATAAAAAGCTTACATGGAAAAGCAGTAATGAGTCTGTAGCAACCGTAGAAAGCGGCGTAGTAACAGGAAAATCTCCGGGCGTGGCAGTGATTACAGCGACTACCTCCAATGGAAAATCTTCCGCTTGTGTTGTAACGGTACGTGCCAAAACCGCTTATGATGCACCTTATGACAAAGATGCTATTTACGCAGATATGGTATCCTACGGCATAGGAAAAGGATTTACGTTGGATACTGCGTTGTCGGCTGATTCTGCTGAATATTTTGAAGAATATACAGGAGACGGCTGGTATCAAGATGCACCGGAATCACTTTGGAGCAAATGTGCTTGGATGATTGATAATGCGGCTCAGTCAGTAACAAGCAGTACCGGCAGTATGGATGGGCATCGCTTTAATATTCTGTTAAAAGCGGATAATAATGGAGAATATCATATTTATGTGCTCTATCAATAAGAGAGAACAGGAACTTTTCGTTTGAAAAGTTCTTTTTCTTTATCGTTTTCTGCTTGTGGACGATAAACCGCCCATGAAAAAAGGAAAAGATTCATGCTTTTCAGTCATGATGATTCTTTATGGAACATATGATTTTATTATGGAAAGGTGTGGTTATTGTGTTGATATGTTCCATAAAACCGAAAATAAAATTAACGGTTATTGTTATTTTAGGAATCATTGCAGCTATCATTGTATCCGTGATTATTTATTTTAATTTTAAAGGAGAGACATGGGTTATGGTGGCAGGCGCACAATATTCGATACAAGCCGGGGAAAACGAACAAAGAATCGACTTTTTAAAACAATTTGGATGGGAAGTAGAGCAGGAACCCGTATCTATTGAGGAAATTGTCATTCCTCAACAGTTCAATCAGGTGTACGAACGCTACAATGAATTACAAAAAACACAAGGAATGGACCTTACCAAATATGCAGGAAAAACAGTGAAAAAAGTGGTATATCAAATTACAAATTATCAGCGGCAGGATACCATTGTGCATGCAACACTGCTAATTTATCATGATAAAGTCATAGGAGGTGATATCAGCTCTGCCGAGTTAGATGGGTTCATGTATGGTTTTATGGGAGAAGGCTCACAGGAGACCAATCAATTATCCGGTTCTATGATAGCATCTGAGATTGAGGAGGCTTCGCAGCAATCCAAAGGAGAAATTCCTACCACAGCGTATCCAACAGACTGATAAGACTTTCTCTTGCAGGAAAAGTATGATAAAATAAAGCGACTGATAACAGGAGCGGATGGAAACATGAAAGAACGTTTGGATAAAATTCTTGCATCTCAAAATATAGGAAGCAGAAAAGACGTAGGATTGCTGATACGTAAAGGGGCAATTACGGTAAATGGTCTTGTTGTGAAGAAATCTGATACGAAAGTGGATGGAGACCTTGACGAAATTTGTGTCAACGGTATTTCGCTGCAATTTAAACGCCATTTATATCTTATGATGAACAAACCCGCAGGGATACTAAGTGCAGCCAGGGACAGCCGTATGCAGACAGTACTGGACTTATTGCCTGAAGTATATCGCCGCCGTGGATTATTTCCTGCAGGAAGACTGGACCGTGATACGGAGGGGCTTTTAATTATTACAGATGATGGAGATTTTGCGCATAAAATGTTGTCTCCCAAAAGCAACGTGTTTAAAGTGTATCATGCAAAATTGGATGCCCCTGTGACAGATGAAGATATCACTGCATTTGAAACAGGAATTGTGATTGGTGACCTGCATTGTTTGCCGGCACATTTGGAACGTTTGGAAAAGGAAGGGGAACCATGGGCAAAGGTGACCATTTGTGAGGGGAAGTTTCACCAAGTAAAACGAATGTTTTTAGCGCGAGGCAAACAAGTTGTATATTTGGAAAGAATTCAAATAGGAAATCTACAGTTGGACACAGATTTACATAGAGGAGAAACACGGGAATTAACAGAACAAGAGAGAACTGCAATTTTTCATAAATAATCGTAAAAAGAACTGTATATTGTGACAGTTCTTTTTTTATATACAAAATACACAAAAGATTTTGGGAAAAGAATGGACAGACAGTTTTTGAAAAATAAACTTTTTTCAAAAAATCATATGATTTTATGCTAAATAGGTTGAAAAAAACGTAATCTTTGTGTAAAATAAATAATACAATAAATATTTGTGGTGACAAACTTACCAAATGTTAAAAAAATTTTAAGGTATTCATGAACAAATTGCTTTACGCAATTCTTACAAAAAAGTGAGGGAAAATGATATGTCGAACAGATTATTCCAAGGTGTGATTCATCAAATGCGTGACGCCATTGACAGAACAATTGGCGTTATGGACGAAACATCCGTTATAATTGCGTGCAGTGAACTTGGCAGAATTGGAGAAGTAAACGAAAGTGTAAATGCAGAGACAATGGCCTCTACCGATACTTTTGTTTTAAACGGTTATACTTATAAATCATTTGGCAGCCGTCCCAAACCGGAGTTTGCCGTATTTGTATCCGGTACAGATAGTGAGGCTGTAAAGTACGCCAATTTATTGGCAATTTCTCTTGGAAGCATCAAACAATATTATGATGAAAAATATGATCGCAGCAATTTTATCAAAAATGTAATTTTAGATAACATTTTACCTGGTGATATTTATTTAAAGGCCAGAGAATTGCGCTTTAATACGGATGTAAGCCGTGTGTGCATGTTGATTAAAATTACCAATAAATCTGATGTTTCCGCTTATGATGTCATTCAAAATTTATTCCCTGATAAAACAAAAGACTTTATCATCAATATTAATGAAACTGATATTGCCTTGGTCAAAGAAATACGCAGCGATATTGAAATGAAAGACTTGGATAAACTGGCAAGCTCTATTGTAGATACATTATCCAGCGAATATTATATCCATTGTATGATTGGTATCGGTACCATTGTTGTGGGTATTAAAGATTTGGCACGCTCCTTTAAGGAAGCTCAGGTTGCAATGGAAGTAGGCAAAGTGTTTGATACGGAAAAAACCATTGTAAGCTATGATAATTTGGGCATTGCACGTTTGATTTATCAATTGCCTACCACCTTATGCGATATGTTCCTGAAAGAAGTATTCAAACGCGGCTCCATAGAATCTTTAGACCATGAAACATTGTTTACCATTCAACGTTTTTTTGAAAATAATTTAAACGTATCAGAAACTTCCCGTAAACTTTTTGTTCATAGAAATACCTTAGTTTATCGTTTGGAAAAAATTAAAAAAATTACAGGTTTAGACTTGCGTGAGTTTGAAGATGCGATTGTATTTAAAGTTGCTTTAATGGTGAAAAAGTATCTTTCTTCCAATCCTGTAAAGTTTTAGAATTATTTTTTCTTGATATTTCCAGTCGCTACAGAGTTAACAAAATAATTACAAAATAATTACAGTTATTTTCATTAAAAGAATTATAAAAGAAAGACCCATTGGTATGATTGTAAATAATATCAGTGGGTTTTGACACTTTTTCAAAAACTTACTCGAATTTTGTTACCAATGAGGAGAATTTGTTTTGATAGAGTTTAAGAATGTCTCCAAAGTATACCCCAATGGTGCGGTGGCTTTGAAGAATGTAAACATTAACATAGAAAAAGGCGAATTCGTTTTTATCGTAGGCTCCTCCGGTGCCGGTAAAAGTACTTTTTTGAAGTTAATTATGTGCGAAGAAAAACCGGAATCCGGCGACATTATATTCAACGGGCGAAATTTGTCAAAAATACGTAAGAGAGAAATTCCGTATATCAGACGTAATATGGGAACCGTGTTCCAGGATTTCCGCCTGATTGACCATATGACTGTTTATGATAATGTTGCATTTGCCATGCATGTTGTAGGGGCAAGTAACCGTGAGATTAAAAAACGTGTACCTTATATTTGCGGATTGGTTGGCCTTGAGAAAAAGATGAAGTGCAAACCTCATGAACTTTCCGGCGGCGAACAGCAGCGTGTTGGCTTGGCAAGAGCGCTTGTGAATAATCCCAAAATTATCATTGCAGACGAACCTACAGGTAACGTTGACCCGGATTTATCCTTTGAAATTGTAGATTTGCTCAGCGAAATTAACCGCCGCGGTACCACTGTTCTTATGGTTACTCACGAACATGACTTGGTTCAGCATTTCCATAAACGTGTCATTGAAATTCACGGTGGTGTTGTGGTTGCTGATACAAACGTGAAAAATCAGCCGCAGCCTTATGTAAGGGGAGCATCGGTACCAAATACGCCTGAACAAGAACAGGATACATTCCAAGATGATGATTTGCTTGATGATGATTATAGAGAAGACGATGCAGGCGAACAAGTTACATATCCAGACTCTGATTATCAGGAAATGTTAAGACGTTACAGTGTTGCTTCAGAAGAGGAACTGGAAGAGCAAACGGAAGAAGTGAAAGAATATATTCCGGGACATGTAAAAGAACATATTGTAAATGTCGAGACAATTTCTCAACCGGAGGCTCAGTCGGAAGACGAAGATAATGAGGAAGAAATTGTTCATTATGAAGATGCATTGGAAGAGCTTGAAAATGTTTTAAAACATGAAACAGAAGAGGACGAGAAAGACAAGGAGGTGGCAAAGGGATGAAATTAGGCTACCTGTTTAAAGAAGGCGTAAAAAATGCTTGGTCTAATCGTACTATGACAATTGCTTCCATAGCTGTTTTGGTTTCTTGTCTATTATTAACCGGCTCTGCAGTTCTGTTTTCTATGAATCTTGCTAAGGCTATGGAGGTTTTCCAGGGAGGAAACTCCATTCAGGTATATCTGGATGATGGATTACCTACTTTGGAATCTGTAAAAATAGGAGAAGCAATTAAATCGATTGATAATGTAGAGAATTGTGAGTTTGTTTCAAAAGATGAAGCGGTGCAGAGCTATATTGACGCTTTGGGCGGTGATGGCGATATTCTGGCCGGATTAACGGGAGAAAATAATCCACTGCCGGATGCCTTTAGAATTTCATTAAAAGATTTATCCATTTATGAAGAAACAGCACAGCAGATTTTAAGTATTGAGGGCGTACAAAAAATTAATGACTATTCCGAAGTTGCAAATAAATTAACAAGACTGGACACTATGGTGAAAATTGTTGCAATCAGTGTTGTAACTGTATTAGGTATCGTTTCACTGTTTATTATTGCGAATACCATTCGAGTCACTATGCACTCCAGAAGACTGGAAATCAGTATTATGAAATCGGTTGGTGCTACAAACGGTTTTGTAAGGGTGCCATTTTTAGTGGAAGGTGCTTTAATCGGATGTATTTCCGGTTTGATTTCCAGTGGTTTGGTTGCATTGGCATACAATTATGTAATGAAGGTTATTTCCAGCCTGATGTCATCGTTTATACCATTGCCGTTATCAACAGTCATTCCATGGACTATTTTAGCGTTTGTTGGGGCAGGTATTTTATTTGGACTTGTTGGCGGTCTAATCTCCATTGGAAAGTATTTGAATAAAGAAGGGAGTAAGGTAATTGCTTTGTAAAACTTTGAGAAACAAAATTATTAAAATTGCATTGATTGCTACTATGGCTGTTTCTGTTACCGTAGCACCAATTATGCATACATATTTGACTCCTACTGTTTCCGCGGCATCTTCTTTGGATGAACTGCAGGAAAAACAGAACGAAATTGAACAGCAAAAAGAAGAAACCAACGCGAAGCTGGAAAGCTTGAAAGCTGATCAAGCACAGCAGCAAGAGTACAAAAATGCGCTGGATGAACAGTTGGCTAATGTAAAACAAGAAAAATATGTAATTCAAGAACGTATTAATGTACTGGATGCTCAAATTACTGAAAAACAAGCTGCAATTGAAGATAAGCAAAAAGAAATCGACGCAAATTTTGAACAATTGGGTCAACGTCTAAACGCAATTTATCTTGCAGGTGAAACAACTACGTTAGAAATTTTACTTCACTCCAGCAATGCGACTGAACTAATGGACAACATGGAAGTGGTGCAGAGCATTACAGAACATGATAAAAAATTAATTGAAGACCTGCAAAAAGCTATCAGTGAAATTAAAGATGAAAAAGCTGAGATAGAAGCCAACCGTGATGAAGTAGCAAATGCTAAAGTTGAGCTTGACCAAAAGCAGGAAGAAATCAATGCGCTTGTGGAAGAAAGCAATCGTGTATTAGAAGAACTTAATGCCAATATTGAGCAAGAAAATGAGCATTTACATGCTTTAGATGAACAAAGCGCTGAAGCGGCTGCAGCAGTTGACAAGTGGTTTGAAGATTACTATGCACAACAAGCGCAACAAGCGCAGCAAAACCAAAATAATAATTCTGGTAGTGGATCCGGTAATTCTGGAAACTCCGGTGGTTCTAGTAACTCTGGTGGCTCTGGTAACGGCGGCTCAAATAATGGAGGAAATTCCAGTGGAGGTGGTACCAATATCAGTGGGGGTATTAGTTCTTCTGGTTGGATGTGGCCTGCTCCCGGTACGAATGGATTGACCTCTGATTTTAGTGACGGCAGAAATCACGGTGCTTGGGACATTGCTTCGGCAGGTGGATGTAGCGGTAATCCAATTGTTGCAGCACGTGCAGGTAAAGTGGTTTATGTTAATACTGATAGCTGGGGAGGCGGCTATGGAACTTGTGCTTATGTGGATCATGGAGATGGCTTTATAACCATATACGCTCATATGAGCAGTAGGGTTGTGAGTGTTGGTCAATATGTAAATCAGGGCGATTTACTTGGATTTATTGGAAATACTGGTAATTCTTTTGGTGCACACTTGCATTTTGAAATCCGTCTTAATGGTACAAGAGTAGATCCGTACAATTATTATAAAGATATGTATCCAAGCATACCGAAGTATTTTTAACATTTAAAAACGATTCTGAATTTAAATTCAGAATCGTTTTTGTTTTACAAAGGAGAATTATTATTTCTAATTTCTCACTGTATTTGTCATTCTTTATTTTTTGTAATTATAAATTTATGGGGTAGGTATTTTGTTAAACCCCTAATTATCATTGACAGATACCGGCACTTTTACTATAATAGAACATAAGTATTAATCAATGCTGACAGCATTTTATTTATACAGCACACACCAATTTTATATCAATATCATAAAGGTGGTTATTCACATATGTCTAAACCAATTTTTTTGACAGAAGAGGGCCTTGCAGCGCTGGAGCAAGAACTGGAAGATTTAAAATCTGTCAAACGTAAAGAAATTGCAGAGAAAATTAAAGTCGCACTGTCATTTGGTGACTTGTCTGAAAATAGTGAATATGATGAGGCGAAAAACGACCAAGCCATTGTAGAAGCACGTATTGCAGATATTGAGGTTATGCTGAAAAACGTGCAAGTCATTGATGAAAGTGAACTTGGCACTGAGAATATCCACATTGGTTCTAAAGTGGAAGTAAAAGTAACTGCGGTGAAAAATGGAGAGTCCAGTATCAAAGAATACCGCATTGTAGGTTCTAACGAAGCAAACCCAAAAGCAGGGAGAATTTCTGATGAATCTTTGATTGGAAAATCTTTATTGGGACATACTGTAGGAGATAAGGTGGAAGTGGAAGTACCTGCAGGTGTTATGCTTTATGAAGTGTTAAGTATTTCAAAGTAAGATTGTAGGGGGGCGGCGTGAGTTTTTCACCCTGCCCTTTTATTTTTAAGAAGTTTAAAGTAGGGAGAGTATAACATGAGCGAAAAGGAAAAAGAGGCTATTGTGGAAGAACAGCAGCAAGATATCAGTGAATTACTTCAAATTCGCCGTGATAAATTGGCTGCATTACAAGCAGAAGGGAACAATCCGTTTTTTGTAAATACTTGCGATAAAGATATCAGTGCACAGGAAATTCATGACCGCTTTGAAGAGCTGGAAGGAAAAGATGTGTGCATTGCAGGCCGTATTATGAGCTGGCGTGATATGGGAAAAGCAAGTTTTATGGATATCCACGACCGTTCAGGACGAATGCAGGTATATTTGAAAATAGATGAAGTTGGAGAGGATGTGTACAAGGGCCTTTCTAATTGGGATTTAGGTGATATTGCAGAAGTAAAAGGATATGTATTCAGAACACGCCGCGGAGAAATTTCCGTACATGCAAAATCTATTCGTTTGCTTTCCAAATCTTTGCTTCCATTGCCTGAAAAGTTCCATGGACTTAAGGATACAGACTTAAGATACCGTCAACGCTATGTGGATTTGATTGTAAATCCGGAAGTAAAAGATACTTTTATCAAACGCAGTAAAATTATCAGCACTATGCGTTCTGTACTGGATAACTTAGGATTTATTGAGGTGGAAACTCCTATTTTAAACACCATCGCGGGCGGTGCTGCTGCCAGACCTTTTATTACACATCACAATACATTAAATATGGATTTGTTTTTGCGTATTGCGCCTGAGCTGTATCTGAAACGTCTCATTGTAGGCGGTATGGAAAAGGTGTATGAAATTGGACGCCAATTCCGTAATGAAGGTATGTCTGTGAAACATAATCCTGAATTTACTACCATTGAACTGTATGAAGCGTATACAGATTACCATGGTATGATGGATATCACAGAGAATTTAATCAATGCTTGTGCACAAGCTGTTTGTGGAAGCGATATCATTACGTATCAAGGGGAAGAAGTCAATCTGCAAAAACCATTTCGTCGCTTGACCATGATAGAAGCTGTGAAAGAATATACAGGTGTGGATTTTGATGCATTCGTAGGCGACAATGAAAAGGCCCATGCTGTGGCAAAAGAATTGAATCTGCCTGTTGAAAAGCATCATGTTTGGGGCGATATTTTAAATCTGGCATTTGAAGAAAAAGTAGAAGAAAAACTTCTGCAGCCAACCTTCATCTGTGATTATCCTGTTGAGGTTTCTCCACTGACAAAACGAAAAGCGGATAGACCCGAACTGGTAGAACGCTTTGAGTTGTTTATTACACGCCGCGAATTTGCAAATGCATATACAGAATTAAATGACCCAATAGACCAAAAAGAGCGTTTTGAATATCAAATGAAATTACGCGAACAAGGTGATGAAGAGGCCAACCAAATTGATGACGATTTCATTACAGCACTGGAATATGGTATGCCTCCTACCGGTGGTATGGGTATGGGAATTGACCGTTTAGCAATGCTGTTGACAGATAGTGCATCCATTCGTGATGTATTGCTATTCCCCACAATGAAGCCTTTAAACAATTAAAAAGTACGCAAATCTATATAGGCAATGAGTTTTTGAGAATTTAAAAAATTTTAGGCCGTATATCTTATTTCATTCGGTAGAAAGAAATAAGCCGATAGTTACAAATATATTATGAATAGATAAAATGGGCAGTCGGATGACCGAACTGCCCATTTGTATTATTGGTACGAAATAAGTCGACTTTTTACAGGCAGCTATATGAACGGGACAATTTATATACAGCGTAGCTTCACCTTAAAAAAGCGGTAATGTAAGCCCTGAACATTTAAGAAATTCTGTGAAATGGCAGTGAGAGTAAAAAAGAGTGAAAGGCATTATTCCAATTAATCATTGTCTTTTCTTTGAGTTGTAAATACGCGACTCTTTGATGTTGTCACTTTGCTATTGGTTGACATTTATTTCTCAAATTGATATAATATCTAAGCGTATTTTCATTATGTAATTTTGTCGTAAAATTTCTTTTACAAAGTAATTTTATGATTTTTATGAAAGGCAATGGGATATAAAAAATGGAAACTTTATATAGAAAAACCGAAAAGCCTGTTTTAGTTTTAGAGTTAATTTTTAAGCTTTTATTTATTACTTATGGATTTTTGCAGGCAAGTTCTATCACATTCGGCAATAAAATTATTTCCGTTGTTCTTTGGCCGACCATAGCGCTTGGCGGCTTACTCATTCTTTACAGATTTTTATTCTTTAAAAAATATAAAGATTCGACCGGCATATATATTTTAATCTTTTTTGCGGTCAGTTATGCCATTTCATCAATTTTTATGAGGCAATACGGCGTATCTGAGAACTTTCGCTATCTTGTATTTCTGACTTTACAGTTCGGCATGCTTTATGCTTACAAAAATGGAGACTGTGTTGACAAGGTTAAAAAGCATTTTCAAATTTGCATGCAGTATGTTTGTTTGGTTACAGCGGTGTTGGCATTAACCAGTTTTGTATTGATGTTTTCGGGTTATAACAAAGCGTTTGTTTCGCTCGACAATCCAGAGGCTCCGCCTTATTACATAGGTTTTGCAAATGGACGTCTTTACGGAGCTTATTGGGATCCCAATATCGGTGCGTTAACAGCAGTTGTTGTTATCTTATTATCAGTATATTTCATCATTAAACATAAGCATTGGGTGCTGAAAACTTTGCATGCATTGAATTTGACACTTCAGGTGTGTTATGTGGCTTTTTCAGACTCCAGAACCGGCAGAGTAGCACTTTTGACATCAGTATTTTGTTTATCTGTTTTCTTATTGCTGAAAAAGGTAAACATAAAAAAGCTTGCGTTAAAAGTTGTGTGTATCATCGCGGCGTCGCTTGTCATTGCTGTTGCTGCTTATGAATTGCCTGCGGGAATTCAATCGGGTTACAATTTAACCGTGCAAAGTATGATGAAAGATGATGGTAATGTAGATTCCCCTGATAAGCCGAACTCACTGGTAATTGAGCGTGGCGGTGAACTTGAGACTGACCCGTCAAACAGACGTTTTGACATTTGGGAAAGCGCTGTCGACATATTCAAATCATCACCAATTTACGGCGCTTCTCGTGGAAACCTTTTGAAGTATGTAGAAGCTGAATTGCCGACATCTTACCTTATTACAAATGATTATATTCATTTTTCAAGTATGCATAATGTGTTCTTTGAAATTTTAGCAAGCCAGGGTATTTTAGGTATTGTTCCATTTTTGGCATTTGCACTTTTAATCGTAATACATCTATTCAGAAACAGAAAATTATTATTTGAAAGTGAAGAATTCAGTGCATTTGCGGCTATTTTGGCATGTATGGTTGCTGTTTGCACAGCAAGCATGTTTATCATTGAAATTGTATATGTCGTATCTCCGGCATCGTCGGTGTTCTGGATTGGTTTGGGTTACATGAACAAATTTATTTCAAGCAAAAATGGTGATGTGTCGTTCATAAAGAAATGGTTTCAAAAGAAAAAGTCTGAAATCAAAAAATCTGAAACCCAAAAGTCGTGAGCTTTTATGACATAGACATGATGGTGATTTTAGTTGCTATATGAATGGTTACAAACTACAACATTACGCTACCAAAATATGAAACCTGAATATTTCCGCAATAAAATCAAGAGACTAAATTTCATATAATTAAGAAAAGAGATGACACAATCATGAGAAGTGATTTAATGAAAGGCGGTCCCAGCCGTGCACCTCAGCGTTCTTTATTGCGTGCATTGGGACTTTCGGACATGGAGTTGACACGTCCGTTTATTGGTGTGGTTTGTTCTAAGAGTGATTATATTCCGGGTCATAAACACTTGGGAGAAATCGCGGAAGCAGTAAAAGCAGGAATTCGCAATGCAGGCGGAGTTCCGTTTGAATTTGAAACCATTGGTGTTTGCGATGGATTGGCAATGGGACATCAAGGTATGAAATATTCTCTATGCTCCCGTGAATTAATTGCGGACTCTATTGAAGTCATGCTGACAGCTCATCCTTTAGATGCGGTTGTGTTTATTCCAAACTGCGATAAAATTGTACCCGGCATGGTTATGGCAGCGTGCCGTTTGAATTTACCAAGTATTTTTGTAAGTGGTGGACCAATGCTTCCGGGCAAACATAAAGATACTCGTTTCGGACTTTCTGAAATGTTTGAAGCAGTTGGCAGTTATGCGTCCGGAAAAATTGATTTGGACGAATTGACAGATATGGAAAAATCAGCTTGTCCAAGCTGCGGTTCTTGTTCCGGCATGTATACGGCAAATTCTATGAACTGTTTAACTGAAGCGATAGGATTGGCTTTACCCGGAAATGGCAGCATTCCTGCGGTCATGTCTGCCAGAACTGCACTTGCAAAGCAAGCAGGTGAACGCATTATGGAATTGCTGAAACAAAATCTTCGTCCAAAAGACATTCTAAATGAAAAAGCATTTGAAAATGCGTTAAGAAGCGATATGGCTCTGGGTTGCTCCAGCAATACCGTTTTGCATTTGCTTGCCATTGCATATGAAGCAGGTGTGAATGTAACGATGGATTTGATTGATGAAATCAGCAAAACAACACCTCAGCTTTGCAAACTAAATCCTGCAAGCGAAGTGTTTATTACGGATTTAAATGAAGTGGGCGGTATTCAATCTGTACTGAAAGAACTTGCAAAAGCAGGATTGGTACATACGGATATTCCAACAGTCAGTGGTACGGTTGGTGAGAGAATGCAGAATTATCCTGCGGCTGATGGTGAGGTTATTCGTACTATTGAAAATGCTTTCCGTAAAGATGGCGGTATTGCTATCTTGAAAGGCAATATTGCACCGGAAGGCGCAGTTGTAAAACAAGGTGCGGTTGCACCTGAAATGATGGTTCACAGTGGTCCTGCACGTTGCTTTAACTGTGAAGAGGATGCCTCAGAAGCAATTCTTGGCGGTAAAATTAAAGCAGGTGATGTTGTAATTATTCGTTATGAAGGACCAAAAGGCGGTCCTGGTATGCGTGAAATGCTGAATCCTACTTCTGCAATTGCAGGTATGGGACTTGGCTCATCTGTAGCACTTATTACAGACGGACGGTTCAGCGGTGCGTCAAGAGGTGCATCTATTGGACATGTATCACCGGAAGCAGCAGCAGGCGGTGTAATTGCGTTGATTGAAGATGACGACATCGTTGATATCAATATCACAGAACGTAAGCTGGATGTTCGTGTAAGTGAGCAAGAGCTTGCAGAAAGAAAGAAACGTTGGAAAGCTCCAGAAAAAGAACTGACAGGTTATATCAAACGCTATGCACAGCATGTAACCTCAGGTTCTCGCGGTGCTGTATTCGAAAAATAAAGACACGTATTATTTTGTCGGCACAGTACCCGTAAAACGGTACTGTGTTTTTTTGTGAAGTTGAAAAAAGATGAAAAAAACAGTATAATAGATAGAAATGATTATGAGTTTGAATGAGGGGGAAATAGAAATGGGCATGACCATGACACAAAAAATTCTTGCTGCACATGCCGGGTTGGACTCTGTAAAAGCAGGTCAATTAATTGAAGCCAACTTGGACATTGTATTAGGCAATGATATTACAAGCCCAGTTGCAATCAATGAATTTGAAAAATGTGGTGCCAAAGGCGTATTTAATAAAGAAAGAATTGCGCTTGTAATGGACCACTTTACACCAAATAAGGATATTAAGGCTGCAGAACAATGCCGTCAGGTAAGAAATTTTGCAGATAAATATGATATTAAGAATTATTTTGATGTAGGGCAAATGGGCATTGAGCATGCACTTCTCCCTGAGCAAGGGGTTGTAGGTCCGGGCGATGTTATTATTGGCGCGGATTCACACACTTGTACTTATGGCGCTTTAGGTGCATTTTCCACAGGTGTAGGTTCTACAGATATGGCTTGCGGTATGATAACAGGAAAAGCCTGGTTTAAGGTACCATCTGCAATTAAAGTAGAACTTGTAGGAAAACTTCAAAAATATGTAAGCGGTAAAGATGTTATTTTGCACTTGATTGGTAAAATTGGCGTAGATGGCGCTTTATACCGTTCTTTAGAGTTTACAGGAGAAGGTGTTGCAAGTTTGTCCATGGACGACCGTCTTTGCATTGCAAATATGGCAATTGAAGCAGGCGCCAAAAATGGTATCTTCCCGGTAGATGATGTGACACTGGAATATTGTAAAGACAGATGCCAGAGAGAGCCTAGAATTTTTCAGGCAGACGCGGATGCAGAGTACGATGAAACCATTGTAATTGACCTTTCTGCGTTGCGCCCTACAGTGGCATTTCCTCATTTACCTGAAAATACCAAGACCATTGACGAAATTGGCGAAAACGAAATTAAAATTGACCAAGTAGTAATTGGTTCCTGCACCAATGGCAGAATTGAAGACTTGGAAGTGACCGCTGAGATTTTAAAAGGCAAAAAAGTTGCCAAACATGTAAGATGTATCATTATTCCGGGTACACAGTCCATTTATTTGGAGGCGATTCGCAGAGGTTGGGTAGAAATCTTCATCGAAGCAGGCGCAGTATTTTCTACACCAACATGCGGTCCTTGTCTGGGCGGACACATGGGCATTCTGGGCAAAGGCGAGCGTGCGGTTTCAACAACAAACCGTAACTTTGTGGGACGTATGGGCCACATCGATTCAGAAATTTACTTGTCCAGTCCGGCAGTTGCTGCTGCAAGTGCATTGACCGGTTATATTACAGACCCAACCAAATAAAAAGGAGGCTTTCCATATGAACGCACATGGTATTGTACATAAGTATGGCGATAATGTTGATACAGACGTAATTATCCCTGCCCGTTATTTGAATACCGCTTCCCACAGTGAGCTGGCTGCTCATTGTATGGAAGATATTGATAAGGATTTTGTAAACAAAGTAAAACAAGGCGATATCATTGTTGCCAATAAAAACTTTGGCTGCGGTTCTTCTCGTGAACATGCTCCCATCGCGATTAAAGCAAGCGGCATTTCTTGTGTAATCGCAAGCACATTTGCACGTATCTTTTATCGCAATTCTATTAATATCGGCCTTGCAATTTTAGAATGTGATGAGGCAGCAAAAGATATTAAAGACGGTGATGAAGTAAAAGTAGATTTTGATACAGGTGTAATCGAAAACGTTACTACGGGAAAAACATACCAGGCAGAACCATTCCCGCCGTTTATTCAAAATATTATTTCCAAAGGCGGATTACTGAAAAGTATAGGAAAATAATGAGAAGGAGTATTTCTGAAATACATTAGTATTTTGGTTATACTCTTTTGTTGTTTTATAGACAGAAAAACGGAAAAGCTTTATAAAATATTCATAAATATCAAGCGATTTTCTATTATAATGAAGCTATCAAGATACTAAAGAGAGGAATCGGTTATGATGTCGGCAGGTAAAATATTAGTAGTGGATGACGACCAGAATATTTGCGAATTATTGCGTTTATATATTGAAAAAGAAGGCTTTGAAGTCCGTATTGCCAATGACGGTCGCAAAGCATTGGAGATTTTTGAAGAGCAGAATCCCGATTTGATTATGCTGGATATTATGTTGCCGGAATTGGACGGTTGGCAGGTGTGCAGAGAAATCAGAAAGAAATCTCAATGTCCTATCATTATGCTGACTGCGAAAGGTGAGGTATTTGATAAAGTACTTGGCCTTGAATTAGGTGCGGACGACTATGTGGTAAAACCGTTTGAAACCAAAGAAGTAGTTGCCCGCATTAAGGCTGTTTTACGCCGCTACGGAAGCAATGCTGAGGAGCAGGTAAAAGAAGTGCGTTACGATAAATTAAGCATCAACTTGACCAATTATGAGTTGAAGGTGGATGGTGTGGCAATTGATACACCTCCCAAGGAGATGGAATTGATTTACCATTTGGCCAGCAATCCCAACCGTGTATTTACTCGTGACCAGCTTTTGGATGAAGTATGGGGATTTGATTATTACGGAGATTCCCGTACCGTTGACGTGCACGTAAAACGTTTAAGAGAAAAGCTAGAGGGCGTTTCTGATAAATGGGCGCTGAAAACTGTTTGGGGTGTTGGTTACAAATTTGAGCTGAAAGAATAAAGAGAGGGCTGTTTTGATTGAAAAAGAGCTTGTTTAAGAAATACTTAAGTGTAACATCTATTATCATTGTGGTTAGCTTTTTATTCTTAGGCACCGTTATGATTGTATTTATTGCTCGCTACTTCCAGTCTGAAAAGCAGGCGCAGTTAACCCAGAATGCAAAAAGTATGGCAAGCATTGCAGGTCAAAGCGTTGTTATGATGCAAGATAATCAATACTTAATCGACGGTTCCAGAATGGCTTTATTTATTAAGGCTTTTTCGGAGAATGTGGATGCTGATTTTTTCTTGGTGGATCAGTCCGGTGCTGAAATGATTTCTACCTACAGCATTGAAGAAGATGAAAATCCCAGTGCAGATATCAAATCCAGGAAAAATATCAGTTCTGAAGCCATGCAGCAAGCATTATCCGGATATTTTTCCGCTACAGGTACTATGAATGGGTTGTATAGCAGTAATTACTATATTATTGGGGTACCGATTGTTACCACCAATTCATCGGGTCAACAAGTGGCGATAGGAGCTGTATTTGCTGCATCTGACCTGAAGGTATTGGATGTATTCAGAGATGAAACCATTAAAATGTTTTTATTGGCGGCTGTTGCAGCATTTATGGTATCTTTTTGCATTGTTTGGACATTCTCGTACAAATTGGCAAAACCACTGCGAGAAATGGCAATTGCAACCAAACACTTTGGAGAAGGAGATTTCTCGGTTCGTGTTCCTGTTGAAAGTCAGGATGAAATTGGAGAGCTGGCATCTGCATTTAACCAAATGGCGGAAACATTGGCGGCAGGTGAAAGTATGAGGCGCAATTTTATTGCCAATACTTCTCATGAGCTGAAAACACCTATGACAACCATTGCAGGATTTGTGGATGGTATTCTGGATGGTACCATTCCCGAAGAAAAACGCAATCATTATTTGAAAATTGTTTCTCAGGAAGTAAAACGTTTGTCCCGTTTGGTAAAGACCATGTTGGATCTTTCTAAAATTGACAGCGGTGAAATGAAACTGCGCCTTACTCGCTTTGATTTAAGTAATACCGTATTTGTTACGTTGCTATCGTTTGAAAAAGCCATAGAAGACAAAAAAATAGAAATTCGTGGTTTGGAAACCGCCTCCAGTTTATTTGTAGACGGTGACCCTGATATGATACATCAGGTTTTATATAATTTATTGGAAAATGCAGTAAAGTTTACGAATGTAGAAGGTTACATTGACATACGCTTAGCAGAAACCAATGACCGTGTAACAGTCACCATTAAGAACAGTGGTCCGGGTATTCCTGCGGATGAAGTGGCTATGATATTTGACCGTTTTTATAAAACGGATAAATCTCGCAGTCAAGATAAAAACGGAATGGGCCTTGGGCTTTATATTGTTCGTACCATCATCCGTCTGCATGGCGGTGAAATTAGTGTTAGCAGTGTTGAGAATGAATTTTGCCAATTTGAATTTTGGCTGCCTAAGAAGATAAAAGATTTAAATTCAGATAAAGGAAAAGACAGTAAAGAACCAAAAGACAGCAAGTGGAATAATCCTCTAAAAAGTGATAGCAAGCAAGTAAAAACAGATAAGAAAGCGAAGAAAAAAGAAGAAGCAGATTCTGCGCCTGAGGTCATTGAAGTGACAGATGTAGAAATTGTAGAAAAACCAAAAGATGACGATGCTGCACTGCATTGATGTGTAATGAACAGTAGGGTAAACATAGTTTTGCCCTACTGTTTGTCATCAGATACTATTGATAAGAGGTGTATACATGGACGAAAACCGCAATCCGTTTGATTCTACGCAGTCAAATTCCAATCCGTCTGAGCCACAGCAAACAGGTTCCCATACCACTCCGTCAACGGAATGGCCTCAACAGGGGGCTGCCGGCCAATCGGAGAGTGTCTATTACCAATCAGGGCAAGAATATAGGAACACAGAACAGAATCAGCAAGAAAGAAGTTCTGATATCCCGCCGTACCAATGGAACTCTTCCTATCAGGGAGATTTTTCCGGGAATCGAGAACCGTCCGGGCAGCAAGCTCCACGTGATTCCTATGGGCAGCAATATCCTTACGGAACAGGACAGCCGAATTCTTGGAACCAAAATGATAATGGCGGTTCATTTCCCAATTGGAACGGGCAGTATTGGCAAAATGGAGCAGGATTTCAGCCTTCTCCTTCCGGATGGCCTCCTCAGGAACCCAAACAGAAGATGAGCGTAGGTGTAAAGGTATTTATTGTGATATTGGCTGTTTTGGCAGTCAGCTTTATTGGAGGTTTTGCTGGATTTGGTATTTATGTGGTGGTTCAGCAGCAAGATGGCACATCATCTGAATCAAGCGATAATCACAGTTCTTCTCAATCTTCCAATGATACTATTGTGGATGAGGACACAGCTGCAAACATTCCTGATAAAACGGACCCGGATTTTCAGGGAATCACGCTTTCATCTGCTGACAGCGAAACACTTACTCCTGAACAAGTGTATGAAAAAGTATCGGTATCCATGGTCAGCGTTTTGGCGACTTCTATCGGCAATACAACAGAAAGTGGTTCTTCTGTCAGTCAGGGAAGCGGGGTCATTGCAACTTCCAATGGATATATCATTACAAATGCACATGTAATTAATTATTCCAAATCCGCACAAGTATCTGTTATTACGCATGACCAAAAGCAATATGATGGTATCGTAGTAGGTCTTGATAAGGATGCCGATTTGGCTGTGATTAAAATTGAAGCGGAAGGTTTAACTCCCGCTGAATTTGGAGATGACAGTAATTTATCTGTAGGAGAAACCGTGGTTGCGATTGGAAATCCGGGTGGTGTACGTTATTCCGGCTCTATGACCATGGGGGTTGTATCTGCAGTGAATCGCAGTGTAGCAAATTATAGCAGTACCGGCATTACGTATATACAAACAGATACAGCCATTAATCCGGGCAACTCAGGAGGCGGATTAATCAATATGCGTGGGCAGATTGTTGGAATTAATACCATAAAAGTAGTTTCTTCCGGTTATGAAGGTATGGGATTTTCTATTCCAATCAGTCAAGCAAAGTCTATATTGGACACATTAATCAGAGAAGGTGATATACCATCTGTGGGCAGACTGGGTATTACAGGTTCCACTCAATATCTGCCGGTAGATGGTGAAAACTATTCTGTAGCAGGCGGCGTATTGATTGCATCTATTGATAGCAGCAGCCCTTTAGCAGACAGCGACTTGGAACAGGGGGATTTGGTTGTAGCATTTAATGGTAATACCATTAAAACACTTGAGGATGTATATACGCAGTTAAAAGATTATCGTGTGGGGGAAGAAATTACCTTAACCATTCGCAGAATGAATGAAAATGAGGATTTCACATTTGACGTGCAAACTACGATTATGAACCGAGATTAAAAACTTTAATATTGTTTAAGCATTTCATAAAAGCCGAACTTTCTCAATTGAAAGTTCGGCTTTTTTCTTTTTTTCGTATTCTGACTCGTTTTTGAAAAATTTTTTCACATCATATTTCCCTATTTAGGCGAATTTTCCACTCTTTTTTACGGTATAGTGAGGGGGTTTATATAAATAAAAGCATTAGGAGGACTTTATGGAACATACAGAACAGGAAAAACAGACAAAATTAGTGGAAGGTCTTGAGCGCTTAGCTTTTGGTAATGTAACAGATGCCATTAAACTTTTGTTTTGTGATGAGTTAAATACCCGCATACTGAATAAATTGGACTTATTCAATATTTCTGAAATTAAGCGACCAAAAGGCGGAGGAATTGAAATCAAATTTTATGACCGTTTGAAGGCGCTGCAATGCTTGCAGGAATTATACAATGGTCAGTCAAGTGATACTTCCGGCTTTTACCGTGCTTTGGAGCAAGGTGTGAAAACATTTGAGGAGGATGAATCTTAATTGATATTTCAATCATTCTCAAAAAAACAGCTGCAGGCATTAAGCTGGTGGTATCGAGGCAGTCCGTATGCCTCTTACACAGCTGTTATTTGTGACGGTGCAGTCAGAAGCGGAAAAACCTTATGTATGAGTATTTCGTTTTTTCTCTGGGCTTTTTATCAATTTCAAAATCAATCGTTTGCCTTCTGCGGTAAAACCATACGCTCTTTAAGGCGGAATTTAATCACCCCTGTTTTACCGATTTTGAAGGAGTTGGGTTTTCAATGTCACATTCATTATTCAGAAAATTGTTTGAGTGTAATCTTTCAAGGACGAAAAAATCGATTCTATTTGTTTGGCGGTAAAGATGAAGGTTCGGCAGCAATGATACAAGGTATTACGTTAGCAGGTGTTATGTTTGATGAAGTTGCCTTGATGCCGCGCTCTTTTGTGGAGCAAGCTTTGGCAAGATGCTCTGTAGAAGAGGCAAAGTTTTGGTTCAACTGTAATCCGGAGCATCCTCAGCATTGGTTTTACCAAGAATGGATTTTAAAAACCAAACAAAAACAGGCGTTATATTTGCATTTTACAATGGAGGATAATCCGTCGTTGTCCCCAAAGGTGCGTAAGCGCTATCATTCTTTGTATTCAGGTGCGTTTTATGAACGCTTTGTTTTGGGAAAATGGGTAGCGGTACAAGGTCTTATCTATCCTTTTATGACTCAAGATAGATTTTGCGATACACCGAAAGGAGCATTTGAGGAATATGTGGTATCCTGCGATTACGGCACCATTAATCCTTCCTCCTTTGGTTTGTGGGGAAAACAACAAGGGATTTGGTATCGTCTGGAGGAATATTACTATCATTCCCGTTTGACGGGGATGTCCCGCACGGATGAGGAACATTATGCAGGATTGGTAGCTTTAATCGCAGGTCGTCCGGTTGCCAAAATTGTGGTAGACCCATCTGCCGCCAGCTTTATTGCGGTTATTCAGCGTCATGGAGCGTATTTGGTTCTTCCTGCAAAGAATGACGTGGTAGATGGTATCCGTGCAGTGAGTGTTGCTTTAAAACAAGGGGATATCCGAATTTGCAATACTTGTACGGATACGATTCGTGAATTTGGTTTATACCGCTGGAACGATTCCATGCACAAAGATATGCCGATTAAGGAAAATGACCACGCTATGGATGACATTCGCTATTTTGTTTCTACCGTTTTATCAGAAAGAAGTGACGATTTTTTTGTTATGGCAACGCAGCGCTGTTGATTTATTTCAGTACGGCGCAGTCGACATAGAAAATACCAACAACAGATGATAGAGAAAAAAGAAGGGATTTTTTCATTGAATTTCATGAGAAAACAAGGACAAGAGGGGAAAAAGAAGAAAAAAGAACAAGCTTTAGAAAGTAAGACAGTTGACGCTACCATGGCAGTCCAAACTGTTGGTAAACAAGATTATTTTGTTTGGCAATGTTGTGAGAATAACATTGCTGCGGAGCGGCAGCTTTATACTGCATTAAGAGGTGCAGTGCCGATTATTGATTCTGCCATTCATAAATTGCTTCGTATTATTGGAAATTTTACTGTGGAATGCGAGGATAAACAGGTGGAAAAAGAGCTGCATTCTTTTCTGGACCACGTAAAGGTGAATACGTATCAACAAGGTATTTACAGTTTTATCAGCTGCTATTTTGACCAGTTGCTTACTTATGGTACAGCAGTTGCTGAGATAGTTCCTACCATAGGAGGCGATGATATTGGTGCATTGTATGTAGCTGATTTGGACAACATTGATTTAATGCATAACGATAAAACGTTATCCGTGGATATTTATGTAAAAGATAACTTTGGGGAAAGAAAGCCGATTCCATATCCGGATTTGATTTTAATGACAGCACTCAATCCGCCTCACGGCAGTGCACATGGCGTTTCCATTTTAAGAGGGTTGCCGTTTGTCAGTGAAGTGCTTCTGAAAATTTATAAATCCATTGGTATGAACTGGGACAGAGTTGGTAACGTCAGATTTGCAGTTACCTACAAACCGACCAGTGACCCCATGGACCGTGCGTATGCAAAAGAACGTGCACAGCAAATTGCCACAGAGTGGAGCCGTGCTATGCGCAGCGGCGATATCAGTGATTTTGTGGCAGTGGGTGATGTAGGGATTAAAGTCATTGGCGCGGACAACCAGATTTTAGATAGTGAAGTACCTGTACGTCAGATGATGGAGCAGATTATTACAAGGCTTGGATTGCCCCCGTTTATTTTAGGATTGTCGTGGTCCTCGACCGAAAGAATGTCCAGCCAGCAGGCGGATGTTTTAACAAAAGAAATGGAAGCTTACCGTATGCTGCTGAACCCTTCTATTGAAAAAATATGTTCCCTTTGGCTTACACTGCATGGTTATGATACCTCTTTTGAAATTGTATGGGATACCATTACCATGCAGGACCGTGTAGAGGAAGCCGATGCCAGATTAAAACACGCACAAGCAGAGAAACTGGAATGGGAAACTGAAAAGGAAAAGGAGGGAAAACAGTGAACGGAGCCATTATCAAACATATGCAAACAGATATGACGCACGACTTGGAATGCATCAATCAATATACACGCAGGCCATTTACGGAACAGGAAGTATATACGTTTTCCGTGGTACTTTGTGACAACGAAATCGACCGTGATTTTGAACGGTTCAGTGTAGAAGCATTACATACGTTAAGTCAATTGTTTTTAGGAAAAACAGGCATTTTTGACCATAATATGAAAACAGGTAATCAAGCGGCGCGTATTTATGATACAGCAATGGAAACTATGGAAGAAAAAATGACTTCTTATGGAGAACCGTATACTCGTTTGGTAGCAAAAGCATACTTGCCGCGATGTGAAAAAAACACAGATTTGATTATGGAAATTGAAAGCGGTATGAAAAAAGAGGTAAGCGTAGGTTGTGCTGTTGCAGAGAGAATTTGTTCTGTTTGTGGTGCGAACCAAGTATTCGCACCATGTAACCATAAACAGGGAAAGCGTTATGAAAAAAACGGAATAAAAGAAGTCTGCCACGTTGTTTTGAATCAGCCGACAGATGCATATGAATGGTCTTTTGTGGCAGTACCTGCTCAGCGAGAGGCGGGGGTCATAAAGATGTTTGCAAAGACGAAAGGGGGAATGACGGTGGAACAAATCATTCAAAAAATGAAAGAGACTCAAGAGGGGCTATTCCTTTCCGAAGAAGAAATCAGAAAAATGCTCAGACATCTGGAACAAATGGAAGAATATGCAGCGTGCGGAAAAGCATACAGGGAAGAAGTAAGCCGCAATGTAGTCAAACTTTGCGGTTTGGCACAGCCTCAAATTTCTTCTGAGGTGATGAAGCGTGTGACAGAAGGTATGAGTTTAGATGATTTAAAAGTCTTTGAGAAGGCATTTCGCACAAAGGCGGAAGAAGTGATTCCACTTTCTCCGCAGTTGGCTGTGGCAAAAGAGAAAGAATACAAGAAAAACAGCCCAAATCAGGCATTTAAAATTTAAGGAGTTGAATATATGAAAGTGTCATTAAACGGTTACGGTGAAAGCGTAACTACATTTGAAGCAGAAGACAGTGTAAGAGCGGGTTATCCTGTTAAAATGACCGGTAACGGCAAAGTTGGTTTATGTACGGCCAAAGAAGCATTTTGTGGTATTGCACTCAATGTCAGAAATGGTTTTGCAGCAGTACAGCTGCAGGGTTACTATAGTGGGTTGCCATACACAGGTTCCGGTATGAAGGTTGGAATCTTAAAACTTGGCGCTACTTCTGATAAGGCGGAAGTATCTGAAACAGGTAAAGAGTGTCTGGTAGTAGATATAGACAGTGAATCTTCTACCTGCGGTATTATTCTTTAATTGGAAAGGGAGAATCAAATGGCTTTTTATGATAATTTAAAATTGGAAAAAGGAATGTACAATTCCGGTAATAAAAGTTTTACACAAGTATTGGAAGAACTGGACTGTTCCAAAAACTATGAAGGAACAGAGTTGGAAGGTTTGGATGCTTATCAGCGTCAATTAAAACGTTTTGACATTAAAGTAGGAGGCAGAAGCTCCGATGCGGTAGAAAAATTTTTCCAAACCAGTGACAGCGCTGCCTTGTTTCCCGAATATGTAACACGTGCAGTAAAGCAAGGTATGGAGTATGCGAATTTACTGCCTTCTATTGTGGCCACCACTACTACAATTCAGTCTATGGATTACAGAACCATTACAGCGTCTCCCAGTGAGGATGACAAAGAATTAAAGCCTGTGGTGGAAGGTGCCCAAATCCCTCAAACCGTAGTCAGAACACAAGATAATCTGGTAAAACTTCATAAAAGAGGCAGAATGCTGGTGTCCTCCTATGAGGCGTTGCGTTTCCAGAAATTAGACTTATTTACGGTGACATTACGTCAAATTGGCGCGTATATCGCCAGAGCACAATTGAAAGACGCAGTAGATGTCTTGCTCAACGGTGACGGAAACGACAATGCGCTAACACCTACCTCTTTATCTTCAAAACCTACTTATACGGATATTGTAAAACTCTGGGGTGAATTGGCTCCATATGAACTAAACACCATGTTAGCATCGACTGTAACCATGCAGGATTTATTAAATATTGACGAATTTAAAGATGCAACAGCAGGTTTGAATTTTCAAGGTACAGGCAAACTTGTCACACCTTTGGGAGCGAATTTGCTTCATGTTCCGTCTTTGAAAGACAAAACCATTATTGGTCTTGATAAAAATTGTGCATTGGAAATGGTACAAGCAGGTGATGTTATCACAGATTATGATAAACTGATTGACCGTCAATTGGAACGTGCAACCATCAGTACCATTGCAGGCTTTGCAAAAATCTTTACAGGCGCTGCAAAAGCGGCTTCTTATACTGCTTAATTAGGTTTTATTATGGAAGAAGTATTGAGAAGGTTTGCAAGACTTGCAGGACTGACAGTGGAGGAAGCGGAACAATGGCAGGATCTTTGCGGTGACGCTTATGTTTTGCTGGAATCACAAAGAAAAAAACAGAAAGATGCTTCTTGTGTTGGAGATTTGGTTTGTGCTGCTGCCGCTGCGTTGGCATTTTACCAATATACATTACATCAAAATGCTGCAGGTCAAGCTGATTTTACCGTAGGAGATGTGCGCATTTCTCACAACAGCAAAAGTGTGGAGTGGGCAAAAGATTTTTGGCTTGAGGCGCGCAGTCATGCTGCTCCGTTATTGAAAGACCCGGATTTTGGTTTTTGGGAGATGAAAATATGAAAAAAAGTGCGTATTTAAAAACTATGTTTCAAACATACGGAAATGAGATTACGGTGTACCCAAAATATAAAAAAGAATATCAAGTAAAAGGATTTATTCGCCCGTTGTCTTTTCAACATTTACCTTCTTCCAATGAGCTGGGCATTCCTTTTGACCATACGGATGACGGCGGTTACTTGTATCTTGGTCCGGCTGAATACCGCATTGACAGGGAATTGGAGGAAACCAAACTGGAACAGGATGACGTCCTATATTGGGTTACAAAATCCAGGGCAGTCTATCTGCAAAATGAGCCAATCTATGTTTGTGCGATACTGCAGAAAGTTGTAGCATCGTAGAAGGAGAATCGTTATGGAAGAATTATGGAATCAAACACCAAAAGATATTTTTGATACCAACACTGTCTCATCTGTTTCTGACCAATTGGAGCAAGATTATCGCAGATATGCACATAAGTTAGACGAAGAGGTGATTGGTTAGTGGTACCTCTTATGAAATTCAAAGATTTTATATGGAGTAAAAATCCCGAAACATTCAATATTTCTATTACAAGAGACATTAAGGAATTGTCGATTCCTTTTCATGGTTCCGTGATGCAGGATTACGGAGAACAGAAACGAATAATCAAAGGAGAAGGCGAGTTTTCGGGAAAACGATGTATGGAGACATATCAAAAGCTGGCAGCATTGTTTGAAAGCGGAGAAAGCGGCGTATTATCATTGCCTAATTTTCCTGCTTTCATTGCAAAGCCTGTTTCTCTTTCTTATATGACTGTAACAAGACCGGATATTCTCCGTTATCAGTTTGTATTCTGGGAAGACAGCAAAAATTCTGTTTCAGTACCTGAAATCTCCCGGTTTCGTATGCATGTTACGGTGAAAGAAGACGGAGAAAATTTATGGACCATTGCACAAAAGGAACACACAACGGTAGAAGAACTGCTTCGGCTCAATCCCCACATTGTATGGCCCAGTTATTTAACAGAAGGTTTGCAGGTGACTTTGCCATGAACTATTGCTGCTATACGGTAAGTGGTAAAAAAGTTGCATTATTGCCTCCTATTTCTGTTCAAATCAATGTGCATGAAGATGCTCCTGCCGATGATATGACGGTTATATTCCCGCTTATAGAACAAGTGCCAAAGATAGCAACTATACGTGTTTGGAATGGTGAAAAACCAATATTTTCAGGAATCATAGATGAGCAAATCATGGGAGTGACAAAAAATGGAGCCATGTTAAAATTAATTGCTCGCAGCAGGGCAGCATTGCTTTTGGATAACGAAGCCATGCCACAGGAATATCACTATCCTTCCTTGACTCAACTGTATGAACGACACGTAGAACCGTATGGATTTTGTGGCTTTATCGGCAATGGGGGAACGTTTGATACAAAGATGACCATCACCAAAGGAATGAGTGAATGGCAAGTCATTGAAGAGTTTTGTGTCAGATGCTTTGGAACGATTCCTTTTGTAACAGCTGACGATTATATTGATTGCAGCGGGGCAGTCCCAAACGAGCAGCTGGTATTTGATAACAGCGATGCGTCGTGTATCCCTTATTTGTCGATTCTTTATCGTGATAAATTTTATAAACGAGTCAGTGAATTGTATATACAGCCAAAGCTGGGACAGGCATATACTTCTGTTGTGCATGATGACCAAGCACATAAATTAGGTGTACAGCGCAGACGATTTGTGGTCTCCAATAATTATAGAGGAACACGCATGATTGACAGTGCAAAACGAAAGGCAGTAGAAGTAACGGTTGTATGTGCGGGAGGCATTTGTGGTTCTTTAAAAATGCCTGTTGTTATTTCCGATGCGATTTTGGGTACCATTGATAAATTGAGTATTGCAGGCTGGACCTATACGCTGAACAGTAATGGGGAACGCTGTGAATATTTGCTGAGAAAAGAAGATATTTAATGATAAGAAATGAGTTGATACGATGTGGATTTCACAAAAAGTAGGCGCTTTGGAACAACCGAGCGCCCAGATACAAGTAGGGGAAGTACTTAGTAATACAGGCAGTCTTTCCATACAGGCTGTGGGACAATACAGTGCAGTGCCCCTAGCGGCTCCGTTTGGAATTACTTATGTACCGCCCAAAGGAACAAAGGTAGTTTTGTTGGAAGAAGAGGATACGGTATTGTGTACGGGGGCAATTTCCGAGTCTATAAATTTATCTGAAGGGGAACTGATGCTGCGTTCTTCAGGCGGAGCATATATCTACTTGAAGAATAACGGAGATATTGTCATAAATGGACAAGTATTTCCTCTGCAATCAACTTGAGGAGGGGATTTCCATAGACAGTTTGATACAAAACGGGGATACGTCTGCCATTTTAGTCAGCGGCAGGCGGGAGTTATTGCAGCGAGTTTGGATACAGCTGACAGCGCATCGAGGGGAATTTCCTTACTGCGGAACGCTGGGCAGCAGATTGTACCAAATTGCTGCAAGCGATTCCAAATGTGAACAGAAGGTATTGGAAGCAATAGAAGAAGCATTGGAGTTCATACCGCAGGTTAGGGTAAAAGATGTAGTCATTGCAGAGAAAACAATTACAGTTTATATAGAAACGGAATACGGAGACGACGCTTTACAGTTTTCACTGAAAGGAGGAGAGTAAATGGAAACGTATGAGGAAATTTTAGAAAGAATGAAACAAACCTTTGCACAGCAAGCAGGTTATGAAGTAGAAAAAAACAGTGATTTGGAAATACGAATGCAAGTATTGGCAGGAGAACTTTACAGTTCATTTGCAAACATAGAATGGTTAAAGCGTCAGGTATTTCCTCAAACAGCTACGGGAGAATATTTGACGATGCACGGCACACAAAGAGGACTTGTGAGAAAGGAGTCTCAAGCGGCAGTAGGAAGTTTAACTTTTTCCAGAACCAGTGCGCTGAGTTATGATTTGCCCATTCCCGTTGGAACTGTTTGTGCTGTAGATAAAGAGGATACGGTACGATATATTACAACAGAAGAGGCAACCTTAAAGGCAAATGAATTGAGCGTGACTGTAAAAGCAAAGGCGAAAGAAGGAGGCCGTAACGGTAACACGGCTGAAAATACCATTCAAATTATGATTACTCCTCCTTCCGGAATTAAGGCAGTGACAAATGCAGAACCATTTATTGGCGGCATGGATGCTGAAGATGACAATGCATTTCGTGCACGTTTATTAAAAAGTTACGCAAATATTTCCAATGGAACCAATGCTGCATTTTACAGGGAATTGGCAATGAAACATCCGTCCGTTTATTCCGCAGGTGTAGTTGCAAAAGATGACGGAGTTGGAACGGTTTCCGTATATGTGGCTACCAGAGGCGGCGTGCCGTCTGATGAAGTCATAGAAGAATTACAAAACCAATTCGATGAAGCAAGGGAATTAAATGTAGCGGTAACCGTAAAACCGGCGGTTTTACAAAAGATACCGCTGCGGATTCAAATCAAGCCTGCAGAGCAGTATTCGTTTGAGCAGGCCAAAGAGATTTGTATGCAAGTCGTTGATGATTATTTTGCGCAGATGCATATTGGTGGTATTTTCCGTGTTGCTGAATTATGTAGGAACATGTTGGAATCGGGTGCGATTGTCAATCACTTTACACCTCCGGGAGAAGATTTTTCAACGCCGCAAAATAAATTGGTTGTGAAAGGCAATATTATCATTGAGGAAGGCGGCGTGATATAAGTTGAGTATTTCATTTACAGCAATGCAAAATGCTTTGCTTGCAAACGGAATGTATGAAATCACAGAAGATACAAGACTATATGCAGAATTAAAAGCTTATGATGCCGGCTTTCAAACGCTGCATGACCAACTGGATGAATTATTGCAGGAAGCATTGATTCCAACAGCGGTTTCTTATGGTTTAGAAGAAAAAGAATTGTTATTTGGTTTGCATCTCAGCTCCTGCACGGAAGAAGAAAGAAGAAAACTGTTATGCATGCGTGGTGCCGTTAATGTAAATTCCTTTAGCAAAGCGGACTTTTTGAACATATTACAATCAGGAGGGATTGAGGCTGAAGTGACCGAATCTCCAAGCACACAGCATATAGGCGTACAGGTGTTGTCTGTAAAAGACGGCCAAACACAGCAAGATACGCAAAAAGCTGTTTCTGATTACATCCCTGCTCATGTGGAATGTACGGTTACATTTGCAAGTGAAGCAGAATGATTTGGATGTTTGAGTGTATAAGTATCAAAATTTTGGGTTAAATAAAATAGAGAAACAGGTTGGGGCAATGTTTGGCATTGCCCCAATTGTCGTAATAGAAGGAAATCACTTGTATTTTCTGCTTTATTATACTATCATTAAGATAAACATTTTTTAAGAAAATACAGTGATTAAAAATATAATTTAACGTGTTGGTACAGAAACATTCAGGCAAAACAAAGGGGGAACAAGTAAATGGAACTGCATGAAAATACAGAGAAACAAGAGCGTGCTTTGTTGGTTGCGGTAGATACAGGAAGTTATGATGTAGAGGCTTCTTTGGCAGAGTTATATGAACTTACCAAAACTGCGGGCGCAGAGCCCTTTGGAGCCATGACACAAAAAAGACCGGCTTATGAAACTGCTACCTGTGTTGGTTCAGGTATGGTTCAGGAAATTGCAGATATTTGCCAAAAACAGGAGATTGATTTGTTGATTTTTGACTGCGAATTGTCTCCAACGCAAATACGGAATATAGAGGATATTACAAATGTCCGAGTGATAGACAGAACGATGCTGATTTTGGATATTTTTGCAGCACGTGCTGTTTCCAAAGAAGGTAAATTGCAAGTGGAATTGGCGCAGCTCAAATATATGCTGCCCCGTTTAACCGGAAAGGGTACCGCTCTTTCCCGTTTGGGCGGCGGTATTGGTACCAGAGGTCCCGGTGAAACCAAATTGGAAACGGACAAGCGTCATATTCATCGAAGAATAGATGCTTTAAAAGAACAGTTGGAACAAGTAGAAAAACATAGAGAGCAAATCAATCGCAGAAGGAAAAAGGACGGTACCGTTACAGTAGCGTTGGTGGGCTATACCAACGTTGGGAAAAGTACATTGATGAATTATTTAACGGATGCAGGCGTATTGGCAAAGGATATGCTGTTTGCAACGCTGGACCCAACTGCGAGAGCTTTGCGCTTGCCTTGCGGAAAAACCGTAATGCTCATAGATACGGTAGGGTTGGTCCGCAGACTTCCGCACCATTTGGTACAGGCATTTAAATCTACGTTGGAACAGGCAGCAACTGCGGATATTATTTTAAATATTTGTGATGCATCCAGCGTGGAATCACAAGTGCACTTAACTGTAACCAAAACACTATTGGAAGGGCTGGGCTGTAAAGACAGACCGATTATTCCTGTATTGAATAAATGCGATTTGGTTCCTGAGATTAATCATATGCCAATGATTGGCGGTGCAGTGAGAATCAGTGCTGCGACGGGACAAGGTGTTGACCATTTACTGGAGGTCATTGAAGAAAATCTCCCTGTGAAAAATACCAAAGTAGAATTGTTATTGCCGTTTTCCAAAAGTGGCCTTGCAGCTGAAATTCGCAAAGATGGTACTGTACTGCAAGAAGAGTATGTTGAAGAAGGTCTGCATCTTGTTGCAATGGTTACTCCTGACTTATTGCAGCAGGTATTGCCTTATGCAATTTTGGGAGAAGAATAATTGGTGTTGATTTGATGATACGAATATTAAAACCAAGCGATATTGATGCTGTAATGAATATTTGGTTGAGTTCCAATATACAAGCGCATTCTTTTATACCAAGGGAATATTGGATGAAATATTTTGGGCAAGTAAAAGAAATGTTGCCGGATGCTACCGTATATGTATATGAAGATAATGGTTCTGTACAGGGCTTTATAGGATTGACAAAGAATTATATTGAAGGAATTTTTGTAGAGGAATCTATGCGTGGTAAGGGGATAGGAACACAATTATTAAATCTTGCAAAACAACTTTGTTCTTCTCTTACGTTACAGGTGTATGAGAAAAATCAATCCGCACTGCGGTTCTACTTCAAAGAGGGATTTCAAATCAAAAAGAAACAAATGGATTCTGAAACAGGTCAGATGGACTTTACTATGGAATGGAGTATGTAGTTTTTTCTCTTCACCAAATCGCAGCATTTCTATTTCATGAATGAAAAAAGAGTATGGGTGTAGTCCATACTCTTTTTTATAGATGATATTGTGTTTTTACCATTTCACGAATTTCTTCAAATGTTTTTATATTCTCAGGAGGTATCGTATGAGATTGGATATGCTTCTCCATCCAAACAATATCATACCAGCGGTGAAACTTATAGCCGCATTGCGCACATGTTCCTACTTGACGATAGCCAAGACGTTGATGGAATAACATACTGTCTTTTGTTAGATGAAGGTCTTCTTCAGTTGTGTCAGCAATACAAGCATACAAATTTGTGATGTTTTGAAGGCTTAAAATAGTTTCCAATGTTTGATACAATTTTTTTCCTATCCCCATTTTTTTCGCTGTTTTCTTTACATAAATGGAAACCTCAACTGCCCATTGATAAGCACAGCGTTCCCGAAAGAGGCTTGCATAAGTATAACCTACAATTTCATTGTCTATTTCAGCGACAAGATACGGATATGTTTGCAGCGTATTGGAGATACGTTGTTCAAATTCTTGTACAGAAGGCACGGTATATTCAAATGTAATTGCTGTATTTTCTACATATGGTGCATAAATATCCAATAATGCAGCGGCATCCTGTATAGTTGCAATACGCAGCTTGACTTGTTTGTCCATGAGATAACTCCTCTGTTTTTATCATTGTATTTATTATAATAGAAAGAAATTTACTGTGCAATTCTTATCATACCAATTTTCAAATACTCTCTTAACAGTTAAATATAGTTTTCTGTTAGGAGGTGGTGTCATATAATAGAAGGAATCACGTATTTGTCTGGCTGAAAACAAGTGATTTCTAAGAGTGTGATATGAAAAATGTACAAGCATATAGTATCTGAAATAAGGTTAAAATAAAAATCAGTTACTAAAAAAGCCTTGCTTATTTTAAATAAGCAAGGCTTTTTTTAATGAATACGATATTTAGATATTCTAATAAAAATGGTGAATCAGTCTTGTTTTAGTATGGTTACAATATCACCAACAAACACTTCGTGATAATCTTTTTCTTTATAGAATGTTTCATCAATGGTGCTATCTATAAATGAGCTGGGCTCCATTTTTTGTTTGGACATCTTTTTGCAGATGAAAACCAGTTTTGCTTCAGCGTAATAAGGCGCCTCTTGGTCAAACATGACGGTCAGACCGGTTTCTTTATCTTTGTCTATATCTCTGCCGGATTTGGTACCGCATAGTTTTAATGCAGGCTTATAGGTTTCATCGAATACACATAATGAATAGTACTCTTCACGGTCCATAAATTCCATAGTATAACGCTGTGGACGTACCAAAACGTAAGTGACATTTTTTCTCCACAGCACGCCCAATCCGCCCCAGCTGACGGTCATGGTGTTATGTTTATCTTCATTTCCGGCGGTTAATAACATCCATTCTGTTCCAATGGTTGTAAAAGGATTTAGTTCCAATGTTTTTGGATCAATTGGTTTTAAAGACATGTTTATACCCTCCATATCGTTGTTTATCAATTTTTATACAATCGTAACCTTATTTATTATATTACAGATTCTCAGTAAAGTTTGCAACTGTTCGCTATGAATTCTCAGTTTCTTTTCAAATGTATTGCATTTTCTACAAGGAAACCGTAAAAATCATATGAATTTTGTCATGATGTGAAAATTTTATCAAAACTGAATAATTATGCATTGTATGCTTGTAATATACAATCAGAAGCGTATAATAATACTTATATTTCAATAACGGATAAAAAGGAGCATAGATATGGCACAACAAATTAAAAAAGTAGTACTTGCATATTCAGGAGGTTTGGATACCTCTATCATTATTCCATGGCTGAAAGAAAACTATGACAATTGCGAAGTAATCGCAGTTTCCGCTGACCTTGGTCAAGAAGATGAATTGGAAGGCCTAAACGAAAAAGCAATCAAAACAGGCGCTTCTAAATTGTACATTGAAGACATGAGAAAAGAATTGATTGAAGAATATATTTGGCCTACTTTAAAAGCAAACGCTGCTTATGAGGGCAGATATTTATTAGGTACTTCTTTTGCAAGACCTTTGATTGCAAAAAGACTGGTTGAAATTGCAAAAAAAGAAGGTGCAGACGCAATTTGCCACGGTTGCACAGGAAAAGGTAACGACCAAGTTCGTTTTGAGTTGTCCATTCGTGCATTTGACCCGGATATTAAAATCATTGCTCCTTGGAGAGAGTGGGATATCAAATCCAGAGAAGAAGAAATCGACTATGCAGAGGCTCACAATATTCCTTTGAAAATTACAAGGGAAACCAACTATTCCAAAGATAAAAACCTATGGCACTTATCTCATGAAGGATTGGATTTGGAAGACCCTGCAAACGAACCAAAATATAATGAAATTTTAGAGTTAGGCGTTTCTCCGGAACAGGCTCCGGATGTAGCAACTTATGTAACCATTCACTTTGAAAAAGGAATTCCAACTGCAATTGACGGCGTTAACATGAATGCTCTTGAAGTTATGGCAAAATTAAATCAATTGGGCGGCGCAAACGGTATTGGTATTGCGGATATTTTAGAGAACAGATTGGTTGGCATGAAATCCCGCGGTGTTTATGAAACTCCCGGCGGTACTATTTTGTATCATGCACACAATAAATTGGAAGAAATGTGCTTGGATAAAGATACCTTCCATTATAAACAACAAGTTGCTATTACCTTCGGTGAATTGGTATACGACGGTAAATGGTATACTCCATTAAGAGAAGCTTTATCCGCATTTGTAGACAGCACTCAGGAATATGTAACAGGCGATGTCAAACTGAAATTGTACAAAGGCAATATCATTGATGCAGGTATGACATCTCCATATTCTCTATATGATGAAGATACCGCAACCTTTGATGAAGATGAAGTTTACAATCAAGCAGACGCTGCAGGTTTCATTAACTTGTTTGGTTTGTCTATGAAAATCCAGGCAAAAAAAGGACGTAAATTCAATTAAGGATAATCCATAAGGAGGGCTCCCGGCATGAAGCTATGGGCAGGACGTTTTTCAAAAGAGATTGATCAAAAAACAAATGACTTTAACTCTTCCATAAAATTCGACAGCCGAATGATTGAGGAAGATATCAAGGGCAGCATTGCCCATGCAACCATGTTAGGTGCTTGCGGAATTATTGAGCAATCAGAAGCAGAACTAATTTGTAAAGAGCTGGAACAAATTTATAAAGATATTCAGAACGAAACATTACCTATTGACCCAAATGCGGAAGATGTACACACCTTTGTAGAAGGAGAGTTGACTCAGCGTATTGGTGTTTCCGGAAAACGTCTGCATACTGCACGCAGCCGTAACGACCAAGTGGCATTGGATGTACGTTTATACTTGAAAAAGGAATGTGATGCATTATATAGCCAAATTGAAGAATTGGTAACAGTGCTTTGTAAAAAGGCGATGACTCATAAAGGCGATGTTATGCCGGGATATACCCACTTACAGCGTGCGCAGCCCATTACATTTGGTCATCACTTAATGGCTTATGCAGAGATGTTCCTGCGTGACCTTGGCCGTTTGAAAGATGCCAAAGCGCGTATGGACGAACTTCCGTTGGGAGCGGGTGCATTGGCAGGTACTACGTATCCGTTAAACCGAAGTATGACTGCTGAATTATTGGGCTTTTCCAGAGTCACCAATAACAGTTTGGACAGTGTTGCAGACCGTGATTTCTGTGTAGAAATTGCTTCTGCCATTGCGTTGGCTATGGTGCACCTATCTCGTTTTTCAGAAGAAATTATTTTATGGTGTTCTTGGGAATTTAAATTTGTGGAGTTGGACGACGCCTTTTCTACAGGTTCCAGCATTATGCCGCAAAAGAAAAATCCAGATATTGCTGAATTGGTACGCGGTAAATCCGGCCGAGTCATTGGTGATGTTGTTACATTATTAACCATGCTGAAGGGATTACCTTTGGCCTATAACAAGGACATGCAAGAAGACAAAGAGGCAATTTTTGACGCAGTAGATACCTTAAGAATGTGCCTCACTGCATTTATTCCTATGGTAGATACTATGAAAGTGTTGCCTGAAAATATGCGCAATGCCGCAGCACGTGGATTTATTAATGCCACAGACTGTGCAGATTACTTGGTGAATAAAGGTTTAGCATTCCGCGATGCCTATAAAATAACCGGCACTTTGGTTGCACAATGCATTGAGCGAAACTTAACATTGGAAACATTGCCATTGGAAGATTATAAAGCGGTATGTGATACCTTTGATGAAGGTATTTATGATGCAATCTCTTTGGAACGCTGTGTAAACGGACGCAATGTTTTGGGTGCTCCTGCTCCTGAAAATGTAGAGATGCAGGCAAAACGAGTATTGAACTTGCTGGGAAAATAACCGGCACAATGGTGAAAGGCAGGCAAATCAATGGAAATTAAAGTTGGAGTTGTCGGCGCAACCGGATATGCAGGCGCCGAATTGGTAAGACTTTTATTAAACCACCCTTATGCAAAGCTGACTGCAATCAGTTCAGTTACCTTTGAAGGGCAAAAAATAAGTGAGGTATATCCTTCTTATCTTGGATTATGCGATATGGTTTGCAAAACTCAGGAGGAAGTGGTGGAAAAATGCGACGTTGTATTTGCAGCATTGCCGCATGGATTATCTCAAGAATTGGCAGCAGCCTGTGCCAAACGTATGAAATTCTTTATTGATTTAGGCGCTGATTTCCGCTTGGAAGATGAAGAAACTTATAAAACTTGGTATGGCTGTGAATTTCTTGATAAAGCGTTGCATGAGCAAGCTGTATATGGACTGCCGGAACTGTTCCGTCCATTTATCAGAGGAAAAAGCTTAATTGCAAATCCGGGTTGTTATGCAACAGCAGTTCCTTTGGCCATTGTGCCTGCCATGGAAGCGGGTTTGATTGAAACAGACCATATCATTGCGGACTGCAAATCCGGAACAACAGGCGCGGGCAGAAAACCTACCCAAACCACTCATTTTCCGGACTGTAATGAGAGCTTTACCGCATATAAGGTAGCTGCTCACCGTCATACGCCGGAGATAGAACAAACATTATCTTGTTATGCTCCAAATCCGGTAAAATTAACGTTTGTTCCGCACTTGCTTCCGGTTAGCCGTGGTATTCTGGCAACATGCTATGCTACACTAAGAGAGGGTGTAACAGAAGAGCAAGTTCGTTATGTGTATGGACGACGTTATCAACAGGAATACTTTGTACGTATGCTGCCAAAAGGCAGTGTAGCCAATATTAAACATGTGCAGTATACCAACTTCTGTGATATTTCCGTCCATGTAGATGAGCACGCAAACACTCTGGTTGCCATTTCTGCCATTGATAATATGGTGAAAGGCGCTGCCGGTCAGGCAATTCAAAACATGAATTTGGTATTGGGCTTGGAAGAAAAAACAGGTCTTACATTAATTCCACCGGCATTTTAATTGTAATTTATCATACAAGCATAACCCTGTTGCGATGCCGCAGCGGGGATTTATGTCCTATAAAGAATATATGATGGAGGCAGCATATGACATTTCATATCATAGAAGGCGGCGTTACAGCAGCAAAAGGATTTCAGGCTTCGGGAATTCATTGTGGTATCCGCAAAAATCGCAGCAAAGCAGACCTTGCTTTGATTTACAGTGATGTGCCCTGTGCAGCGGCAGCTGTGTATACACAAAACTTAGTAAAAGGCGCTCCCATTGCGGTTACCAAACGCAACATTGCAGACGGTATGGCACGAGCTGTGATTTGTAACAGCGGCAATGCCAATACCTGCAATGCGGACGGAGAAGAAAAAGCACAGAAAATGTGTGATTTGATTGCAGCAGAACTGCATATTGATGCAAGCGACGTGATTGTAGCATCGACAGGCGTGATTGGTCAGGTACTGCCCATTGAACCGATTGCAAATTCGGTAAAAACATTAGCAGAAGCGTTAAGTGCAACAGGTTCCAATGATGCGGCAAAAGCAATTATGACGACAGATACGGTAGAAAAAGAATATGCACTTGAGGTGGAACTGGACGGTAAAACGGTAACCATAGGCGGCATTACAAAAGGTTCCGGTATGATTCACCCGAACATGGCAACCATGCTTGGTTTCTTATCGACAGATGCCTCTATTACGCCGGAACTGTTGAACGAGGCACTGCACACAGCCATTGAGGATACTTTCAATATGGTAAGTGTGGACGGAGATACCTCTACCAATGATATGGTGTCCGTTATGGCGTCCGGTTTGGCAGAAAACCAAACCATTACAGAAAAAAATCATGATTATGAATTGTTTACACAAGCATTGACAGAAGTTTGCGCAGTGTTGTCCCGTAAAATTGCAAAGGACGGTGAAGGTGCAACCAGATTATTGGAATGCGCTGTCACAGGGGCAAAAACAAAAGAGGATGCAAGAACAGTTGCAAAATCCGTGATTTGTTCTAATTTGCTGAAATGCGCTATTTTTGGCGCCGATGCAAACTGGGGAAGAGTGCTGTGCGCAATTGGTTATTCAGGTGCCAATATTAATATTAATGGTGTGGATGTTGCATTTGAATCCAAACAAGGACGTATTGAAGTATGCAAAAACGGTGCAGGTTTGCCTTTTGATGAGGATATTGCCAAGAAAATTCTTTTAGAGGACGACATTATTGTAGCGGTAACTTTGCATGAAGGTAGCGAATGCGCAACTGCATATGGTTGTGATTTGACTTATGATTATGTAAAAATTAACGGCGATTACAGAAGCTGATTTAGAATATTGTAAAATAGGAAAAGGATGTCATATGAATATTTCCAATAACGATAGAGCTCAAATTTTAGCTCAGGCTTTACCCTATATTCAAAAATATGCGGGAAAAACCATTGTAGTAAAATATGGCGGCAACGCTATGATTAATGAGGAGATTAAATCTGCTGTTATGACTGATATTGTATTGATGCAGTCTGTTGGCATCAATGTCGTATTGGTACACGGCGGTGGTCCTGAAATTAATACCATGTTAAGCCGTGTGGGCAAAGAAAGCAAATTTATTGGCGGTTTGCGTTATACGGATGAAGAAACCATGGAAATTGCACAAATGGTTTTGGCAGGAAAAGTAAATAAAGACTTGGTTCAGCATTTGGAAAATCACAGTGGTAAAGCCATCGGGCTTTGCGGTTTGGACGGCTCTATGATTCAGGCGCGTAAATTGGAAAGCGGCGCTGACCTTGGTTATGTAGGTGAAATTGTAAGGGTAAATACTAAAATTATCACAGACGCAACCAACAATGGTTATGTGCCGATTATTGCTACCATTGCCGGTGGTGTGAACGGAGAAGTGTATAACATTAATGCAGACATCGCTGCCGCCCGCATTGCAGCCGAATTGGGAGCACGAAAGCTGATTCTCATGACAGATATTCGTGGATTATTAAAAGACAAAGATGACGAAAGTACACTGATTCCCGTTGTCAATGTCAGCGAAGTACCAAGATTACAACGCAGCGGTATTATCAGCGGCGGTATGATTCCTAAAATTGATTGCTGTGTGGAGGCAGTCCGCCGCGGTGTGCATCGTGCGCATATCTTGGATGGAAGAATTCCACACTCTATTTTAATCGAACTGTTTTCCGATGAAGGTATTGGAACCATGTTATATTAAATCCATTCTTTCAAAGCGGCATCTTTGGAAGAATGCAAAGGAGAGATTACCATGCATTTTTTAGATATTAAAGAACAAGAAAAGAAGAATATGATGCCAACTTACGGCCGCTTTGAAGTTGCGATTGTGAAAGGAAAAGGCGTTGTTGCACAGGACAGCGAAGGAAAATCTTATATTGATTTTACAAGCGGTATTGGTGTCAATGCCCTTGGTTTTTGTGATGATCAATGGATTGCTGCTATTACAAAGCAGGCTTCCACATTACAGCATATTTCCAATTTGTATTACAATCCTGCGCAGACCAATTTGGCTCAAAAACTTTGTGAATTATCCGGTTTCAGTAAAGTGTTTTTCAGCAATTCCGGTGCGGAAGCAAATGAATGCGCTATTAAATTAGCAAGAAAATACAGTACGGATAAATACAATGAGAACAGAACTAAAATCATCACGTTGGTGAATTCTTTCCATGGAAGAACGGTTACAACTCTGGCGGCAACAGGTCAGGATACGTTCCATCATTATTTTAATCCATTTACGGAGGGCTTTACATATGCGCAGGCAAACGATATCGAGAGTGTAAAATCGTTACTGGATGAAAATACCTGCGCTGTGTTTATAGAAATGATTCAAGGTGAAGGCGGTGTTATGCCTTTAGAACCTCATTTTGTAAAAGAACTGGAAAAGCTGTGCAAAAAGCATGACGTACTGCTTATGGTAGACGAAGTACAAACCGGTATGGGAAGAACAGGTACTCTGTTTTGTTATGAACAATATGGCATTGAGCCAGATGTGATTACATCTTCAAAAGCGCTTGGCGGTGGATTGCCCATTGGTGCGTGTCTGTGTACCGAACGCTTGGGAGACGTACTGAACAGCGGTATGCATGGTTCTACCTTTGGTGGAAACCCTGTTGCATGTGCAGGCGCCTTAAGTGTGTTGGAACGTGTATCAGATGAGACATTTTTACAGGAAGTAAAAGCTAAGGGTGAATATATGCAGCAAAAGCTGTCCGAGATGGAAGGTGTTGCCGAAGTAAGAGGCATTGGCATGATGATTGGAATTGTGCTGGAAAAAGGAACAGCCAAAGATGTAGCAGCTGCATGTATTGAACATGGTCTGCTGGTGCTGACCGCAAAAACACTGGTACGTCTGTTGCCTCCGCTTACCATCACCTTTGAAGAAATTGATAAGGGCTTGGCAATATTGGAAAAAGTTATCAAACAGGCTTAAAATGATGATAAAACAGAACAGATTGAAGGGAGACTGGATATGAAACACTTGTTAAAATTGTTGGATTTAACAACAGAAGAGATTGAAGAAATCCTGAATTTGGCTGACCAATTAAAATATGAATTAAAACACGGAATTGAGCATCACCATTTGAAAGGCAAAACCTTAGGTATGATTTTTGCCAAAGCATCTACCAGAACCCGTGTTTCTTTTGAAACAGGTATGTATCAATTGGGTGGATATCCTATGTACTTATCTGCAAATGATATGCAAATTGGACGTGGAGAACCAATTGAAGATACCGCAAGAGTGTTATCCCGCTATTTGGACGGAATTATGATTCGTACTTTTGAACAAAAGCAAGTAGAAGATTTGGCAAAATACGGCTCTATTCCGATTATCAATGCTTTGACAGATTTTGCTCATCCATGTCAAGTGCTGGCTGACCTGATGACTATTCGCGAAAGAAAAGGTGCTTTGGAAGGTCTGAAAGCATGTTATATTGGAGACGGCAACAATATGATGCATTCTATTATTGTAGGATGTTTGAAGATGGGTATGTCTATCAGTGTAGCATGTCCGGAAGGTTACCGTCCCGATAAAGAAGTGTTGGAGTTTGCTTCTCAATATGAGGGCTTCGAGATGACGGATTCTCCTGCAACTGCCGCAAAAGATGCAGACGTGTTGTTTACAGATGTATGGGCCTCCATGGGTCAGGAAGGTGAGGCTGCCGAAAGAAGAAAAGCATTTGAAGGTTACCAAATCAATGCAGAGTTGATGAAATTAGCAAAACCTGATGCTATGGTACAGCATTGTTTACCTGCACACAGAGGAGAAGAAATAACAGCGGATGTATTTGAGTCTCACGCAGACGAGATTTTCGATGAAGCCGAAAATCGTTTGCATGCACAAAAAGCAGTATTGGTTACTTTAATGAAATAATCGAAAAGAGATACAGCAATCAGCTGTATCTCTTTTTTTATTCCGTTGCAATCAACAGTTGTAAAGAAAATATTTCAGTTTTATATCTGATATATTATTTGTTGGAAATAATCATTAATTGCTATATTTTAATATATAATTTTATAAGAGATGTCAATTGATATAAAAGTAAATAGTTAAAATGTAAAAATATTTTTCATGTAATCTATTGACAATTTATAAAAATTGCCATATGCTTTAAGTTAGCGTATGCTAACCTATTGGAAGATGATAAATCGTGAACAATTCCATTAAAAATTAAAATGGAATTAGGGAGGAAGAACATGAAAAAGAATTTAAAAATGATATTGGGGAGTGTATTAATATCGTCGTTGATGCTTACTCCTCTAGCCACAGCATCTGCTGCAACCAGTATGAATCACCCTGCAGAAATAGATGCTATGAGCAGTGCTACGACCGTACAGCCTGAAGATATCATAACAGATGGTGTGACGAAACGAGAGATTACATTAAATACTGGTATCGCAATTTATAAGGTTGACGTATATGTATCAAGCTATGGTGCTATGATAGAAAACATAGTAGATAAAACAACAGATGCACCGGGTTGGACAGCAAATGTATGGGAAGTATTTAAAGAAGAGGGCGGGCTGACCAAGTATGTTGGGAAAACATACGCAGAAATTAAAAATATGCCGCTGCCAAGTGAAATGCCTGTTATGGGTGGTACTGACTCGACACCGCCGGATTTTCACAATAAGATATTAGAGTTAATTACGGAATTAGAACAGGAGCCAAATGCGGGAGAAAAGACAGCGAAAACCGAGTTAGCAAAAGCTGTGTACGAAGCAAGGAGTCTTTATGAACAGAAAGACGGAGATGAATATGAGTCTTCTTCTATGGCAAAGTTGGTAGAAAAATATGAGAAGGCCATGTCTGTTCTGAAGGATAACAGAGCAGATCAAACTACAATTTATAATGCAGTGTCAGAACTGAGAGAGGCTTTGGAGTCTTTAGCTTATGCACCCGCTGACTGGACTCGATACAAACATTTGATGGAACAAGCAGAAACAATCATTGCGAATGAACAGGAGTATACACGAACCAGTATTGCCCAGTTACGACAGGTTCTGTCTGATGTCAAACAAGAGGCAGAGCGGGGCGGAAATACCAAAAGTAAAGTAAAGACTTTGGAGTCTAAACTGGAAAATGCCTTAAATGCAGTGGTAAAACAGAGTCAGGCGGGGAACAGATTCACAATAAATGCCAAAATAGGACAGGCGGGGGATAGTGAGACTCCATCTATGGCCAATGCATTTATGAATCCTCATGTTCTTCTAATAGAAAACGAGGGTGAAAGTGTATACCAGATATCCTTTAAAAAAGACAAATTTCAAGGAATAACAGCCAATATTTTAACAGTAAAGCATATAGAGAATGGCAAAGAAGTTTTGGCAGAGGAAAGTACCGGCATAGGCGAGTATGATAAGGTATTTACCATTAAAAGACAGAAATCCGGAGAAAAAACGATAGATGTTCTGCTTGGGGCAAAAATGGCCGGACCCGATGTCAGTGAAATGCCCGCTGTGTTAGTGTTGGATACTACATCAAAGAGGGCTGAAGGAGAAAGTTTAAAACAGGCCGATAAAGCAGAATTAAAAAAAGTAATTGATGAAAATAAGACAACTTATGATGAGGTTTTGGCAGGAGAATATAAAGAAGAAGGCTCTAGAAGTTTTCTGAATCTTTATAATAAGGCTCTGATGGCACTTGAAGATGTAACCGCAACTGAAGAGACAGTTGACAGTGCAGCAAAATATTTAAAATCTGCAAAAGAGATTTATCTTGTGCCTAAAAAAGTGGATGATTTTACACGTGTACTTGTAGCAGCAGAGGAGAAAAAGGCAGAAGATTATACAGAAAAAAGCTATGCAGTATTAAAAACTGCTATAGACGAAGGAAAGGCAAATTGGAGTAAAAGGAGCACTTTAACAAATGCTCAGCTTCAGCAATTAATTGATAAATTGGAAGAGGGCATGCAAGGGTTAAAACCAGCTGGAACTCCGGAAGAACCGTCAACCGACATACCCCCAATGGAACAGCCGGGTACGGACATTCCAAAAAATGAAATCAACTTGCAAAATGGTGAATATACATTGAAGGGGGCTCTATATAACTTTAATAGCCCAGATAAACTATCTATGGCAAATCAAGGACTGGAACAACCTTTGTCTGTGATTGCAAAGGATGGAACATACAGATTAAGAATGAATATGAATACGATAAAACTCGGAACTTCAGAAGGAGCACTCAGCAAAGTGTCATACTTTGAAGGAAACTTAAAAAATGATTCGGATATTATAGCATGGGGTACAACATCAGACGGCACAAAATATCCTAAGACTGTAGAATTCCCTGTAGCATATAAAGCTGATTCCGTAACATTAGAAGTGTTTGTGCCAATCATGGAAAAAATTGCACCGGGACATGGAACACAAAAAGTTTTATTAAAATTAGATTGGTCCTCTTTACAGACGTCTAAGTTAGATGAAACCGTAATTCATAAGGAGAATGGTGGAGAGAATACAGGTCACACAGATAAAAATGGGGCTAGACAAACCAAAGAGATTCATCAAAATCAATCTGTACCACAAACGAATATAAATTCAGAAACGTCTGAAATAAAAAAATCAGAGGAAAAAGTAATATCAGCAACTAATGTTCAAAAGGAGAGTGGAACAACAGATATCAATTCTCCAAAAACAGAGGACTGCAGTAATTTAATAGGCTACTTATGTTTATTTGGTTTTATTATTTCAGGAGGATTGATTGCGATATGTAAAAAACAGAAAACAAATGATTAAAGAATAGGGAATTTGGTACATTTTATGTTCATTCAGATAATTAATATTGATGTGTCGTCATGACAGAGTTTTCTTCCTTTCATATGTCATAATATCACTGTCAAATGTCATTAAATAGTACATAAAAATTGAATTCATTTTTATCAGATGATATGTCATATGAGGTATCGTATCAAATGGGAACTCAATATAATTCAAGTGAAATGGGATATCGCATGAATGAAAAGAGATACAGTGGTAAACTGTATCTCTTTTTTTGAAGTTTAAGTAAAAAATGAATGGAATCAAACATTAAATATCAATTTCAGTTATGATAAAATAAAAATACAGTTTATATGTATATGCTGCCTTAACCGTATCAATAAAATGTTGAAAATTTGTTTTCTCTCTCTATGTTGTCTCATCAATTGGTTCGTGAGACTGGCATTTTTCTTGACAAAAAGGAATAGGACTGCTATTCTATACATATGAGTTAGCATACGCTAACTCTATAGAAAGGAAAACGATATGAACAATGTTTTTCTCGCATTTGCTCTTACGTTAATTGCAGGATTAAGTACCGGAATCGGCAGCTGTATCGCATTTTTTGCAAAACATACCAACAGAAAATTTTTATCCATCAGTCTTGGTTTTTCTGCAGGTGTTATGATATATGTTTCGATGATAGAAATATTTGTAAAAGCACAAGATTCCCTAGTATCTGAACTTGGAAAAATAGCAGGTAACTGGGTTACAGTAGGTTCTTTTTTTGGAGGTATGCTGGTCATTGCAATCATTGATAAATTAATCCCTTCAGAAGAAAATCCTCATGAGCTAAAATCGGTGGAAGATGAAAATAAAAAACCTCCAAAACATTCCAAACTGATGCGCATGGGCGTTTTTACAGCACTTGCAATCGCCATTCATAACTTTCCGGAAGGATTGGCTACATTTGTTTCTGCTATGCAGGAACCCAGTGTTGCAATTCCCATTGTAGTTGCCATTGCAATTCACAATATACCGGAAGGAATTGCTGTTTCTGTTCCCATTTATCAGGCAACGGGCTCTAAGATGAAAGCCTTTTTATATTCTTTTTTATCAGGTTTGGCGGAACCTGTAGGTGCGTTAATCGGTTGGCTAATTTTAATGCCGATTATGAATAATGTTGTATTTGGTGTTATTTTTGCAGGAGTCGCAGGTATTATGGTATTTATTTCATTTGATGAACTTCTTCCTGCTGCCAGAGAATATGGAGAACATCATTTGTCCATTTATGGTTTAATTTCCGGAATGGTAGTTATGGCAATTAGTTTGCTGCTGTTCTTATAATGTATGGACTTTTTATTGAAATATAAAAACAAACAAAGAAAAACCTCCATTGGATATTTATCCAATGGAGGTTTTTGCAAAAGTCTACCTTTTATATGTAAATACAGAAAATAGGCTTAATAATTCTCAGCTAAAATTTGGAAGAAGGATTGAGGATGTGCACATACAGGACAAACCTCAGGTGCTTTTTTACCAATTACAATATGACCGCAGTTTGCGCATTGCCAAATGGTATCCCCGTCTCTTGAGAATACAATGCCTTCTTCAATGTTAGATAATAGCTTGCGATATCTTTCTTCATGGTGTTTTTCAATTTCACCAACTTTTTCAAATAAGAATGCAATATGGTCAAAGCCTTCTTCTCTTGCTTCGACAGCCATTTTTGCATACATATCTGTCCATTCATAGTTTTCTCCGTCCGCAGCGTCTTTTAGGTTTGCCATAGTATCAGGCATTTCTCCGCCATGAAGCAGTTTAAACCAAATTTTTGCGTGTTCTTTTTCATTATTTGCTGTTTCTAAGAACAGTGCTGCAATTTGTTCATAGCCTTCTTTTTTTGCTTTGCTTGCATAGTATGTATATTTGTTTCTTGCTTGGCTTTCTCCGGCAAATGCTGCCATTAGGTTAGCTTCTGTTTTGGTTCCTTTTAAATCTTTCATCATTCATTTCTCTCTTTCTATAAAATTTAATAGTAAAATAAGAATAATTACTATTATTGTTATTTTAATCATACTACATACTATGAATTTTGTCAAATCTTTTTTTTATTATCTTTTCACTGAGGGATATCTTCATTATAACACTATTTTTTGGTAATTTATAGAGATTGAAAATGGAAGCAACATCTTTGTATTACTGCACAAATATAGGAAAACAAAATCGTGTATTTCCCTCTTGAATCATTTACATTCGTTGTTCTTATACATATTTAACTTTCTATTTTTTAAGATTAGACAATAAAAGAAAAGAATCTGCCTTGGCAGATTCTTTTCTTTTATTGGGTTAGTGTACCGTTGTCGGTCTCAATTAAAATTAGAATTTGTTCTTCCATGCCGGTCTCACTGTTGATATACACCAATACTTGTTCATCATTTTGACCGCGGCATAGAAATTCATAACACAAAGGCTCTTCCTCTCTTGTAGTTGGAATCACTGCCATTCGTGATGATTCAATGGTCAAATGATCGCTGACTTGCTGTCTTGCAGATAATTCACCGATAACAGGTGTTTGCGTTTGTCTTTCTTTATGATTCATAAGAAAATTATCGGCATTATACTCTACAATTTCTCCCGTATCCATTGCTACAGATACTTTAATCAAATCAGAGTAATACACAACATTATCTTTACTGTAAGCATATTGAATGGTACACATGTTATTATAAATTACATAGTACGTTTCAACAAACTCTTCTTGATAAATACTGCTTAAATATTGTTTGGCATACTGTTTGGCTTCTTCTAATTGCAAAGTAATGGTATCAATTGGTCTTGCATTCATAAAGGAGGACAAATATCCGCCTTGTTTTGTAACAGAAATGTGTGTAGTGTCCGTATTAAAATTGTATACAGGTAGGTTGCCTTCCGTATCGTTGGTATGAGTTAATGTGTTAGGGTCTGCATATAAATATTGAGCAGCCATTTGTTTTGCTTCATCAACAGAAACGGTTTGTGCATTGGCAGTCATTTCAGCTGTTTTCTGTGTCATATGGTCTGAAAAGGGGCCATCGTAAATTAAAGTAGGATAGTTTGCGAATTCTTCAGCGGTAGAAAGAAAATAATCCTCAAAAGGAGGTTGCTTGCTTTCTAAGTTTCGGAGCATTTCTTCCGATTGCCCAATGACTACTTCTTGTTCGGCAATATTCTCTTGAATTTCATTTAAATTGCCGGCAAGAATATTACAATATTGAGAAAATTGTTGAAGAATATTTTTATCTTCATCACTTAACGATTCTCCTACAGATAGTTTTGAAGAGATAGAGGAGGCAAAATCACCCACCTGTGAAATGAACTTATTTACGTTATTTAAGGAATCATTTCCAATAGGAAGAACAGCGAGCGCTGCTTTGGCTCCGCTGGTATTTTTCATTAATCTGCCTGCCATACCATTTTGCTGTGAAGATGTATTTGCATAATTTGCTTTTGTCAATGTTACATTCATATCGTTTACATGGGTGTTTAAATCATTCAGCGCCCTGCGATATGTGTATTCCAAATCTGTTCGATAGGAAGCGGCTTGTGCATATCCTATCCAAGTAAATGCGCTCAATATAAAAATAATTGTAATGATTATACTTGAAATTTGTATTATTCTTTTGGTGGACATTGCAAATTCCGCCTTTCTAAATCACCAAATATTTACGTTATTTTTTGCGAAAAAAACATAATTATGCAAATGAAGCAGAATTTAATAAATATTCATGTTTTTGCGCTGTATTTGTGGTAATGTTAAAATAATAGAACTATCCATTTTCTTGTCTGCTTATAGTAAAGGGCGAAAGGTGAATGCAGTATTCGGCAGATAGACGTTTTTATGCTGTAACAACCTAGCAACAGCAACAAAACTAACATTGAAAGGAACATCTTTCAATATTCAAAATTTTGACTGTTGTCTAGAACGTTTTAACATTTATTTGTTAGAAATTGCAAAGCAATTTCTCATATGTTATAACAACCTTGTAACAGCAGTAAAACTAAAGTTTTGGCTGTTAGCAAGAACGTTTTAGCGTTTTATAGTTAAAAATTGCAACGTAATTTTTTTTATGCTATAACAACCTAGCAACAGCGGCAAAACTAAAGTTTTGACTGTTGTCTAGAACGTTTTAACATTTATCTGTTAGAAATTGCAAAGCAATTTCTCATATGTTATAATAAATTGATTATAGATATTTTGAAAGATGAGACGAAATAGGAGCTTGTTCATGGTTATTTTAGGAATTGATCCCGGTTATGCAATTGTCGGTTACGGTGTGATAGAGGCAAAAAACAGCCGTTATCGTCCATTGGAGCATGGTGCGGTCACCACAAAATCAACACAAGATTTTAACGGGCGCCTGGAAGTCATCTACAATTCTATGGAGGCTATTTTACAAAAATGGAAGCCTGATGCGGTTGCAATTGAAAAGTTATTTTTTAACAGTAACCAAAAAACGGCTATCCAAGTGGCGGAAGCAAGAGGTGTTATTTTGCTTGCGGCACAAAAAGCAGGCGTTTCGATTTCAGAATATACGCCTTTGCAAGTAAAGCAAGCTGTAACCGGTTATGGACAGGCACAAAAACCGCAAGTGATGGAAATGACAAAACGGTTGCTTTGTTTAAACCAAATGCCAAAGCTGGACGATACTTGTGATGCATTGGCAATGGCGATTTGTCATGGGCAGGCAGCTGGTTCTATGCTGCGTCGTACCATGTTGTCAGGGAGGATGTAATTCTTGTTTTATAGTTTAAAAGGAATATTAACCCATGTAGAGCCAAGCTTTTTCGTGGTGGAGTGCGGCGGTGTAGGTTACAAATGTTATACTACGCTGACCACACAGCGCAGTTTGCCGAAAATGGGTCAGGAAATAAAAGTATATACCTACGTACATGTTCGGGAAGATGCAATGGACATTTATGGGTTTGCAACTGTAATGGAATTAAACTGTTATAAAATGTTAACCGGCGTGAGCGGAGTAGGCCCAAAGGTGGGGCTGGCAATTTTATCAGAATTAACACCGGAACAAGTTGCAACTTCGATTGCCACAAACGACAGCAAAGCGTTAACCAGGGCAGCAGGGGTAGGTCCGAAATTGGCGCAGCGTATTGTGCTGGAATTAACGGATAAAGTAAGGAAAATGGATATAGATGATAGTGTGGTCATTCCAAAACAAGGGGTGGTATCTGCTTCTTCCAATGCAGGGGAGGCTGTGAATGCACTGACCGTTTTGGGATATTCTCCAACAGATGCAGCCGCAGTGGTGGCAAAATTCGACAGTGCTTTGCCTGTAGAGGAGTTAATCCGCTTGTCATTAAAAGCAATGGCAGGAAAGATGTAATGCCTGAATAGGGAGATGAGAATTTGAATTACGATTTTACGGAAAACAGCGAGTACGATTTTGAAAATCGTATGGTTGCGCCGGAATATACGCCGGAAGATGCGGAAGTGGAAAATCCTCTGCGTCCCAAACGTTTAACTGAATATATCGGCCAAGAGAAAGTAAAAGAAAATCTCTCTGTTTTTATTGAGGCGGCGCGTCTTAGAAAGGAATCTCTTGACCACGTATTGCTTTACGGACCGCCGGGTTTGGGTAAAACTACACTTGCAGGCGTCATTGCAAATGAAATGAATGTCAATGTCCGCATTACTTCAGGCCCTGCCATTGAAAAACCCGGGGATTTAGCGGCATTGCTTACCAATTTAAATGAGGGCGATGTATTGTTTATCGACGAAATTCATCGCCTTTCCCGCAGCGTAGAAGAAATTTTGTATCCTGCAATGGAAGACTTTGCACTGGATATTATTACAGGAAAAGGTCAAATGGCAGCTTCTTATCATTTGCCTCTGCCTAAGTTTACGCTTGTCGGTGCAACCACTCGAGCAGGACAGTTAAGTGCCCCGTTAAGAGACCGCTTCGGTGTTGTGCTTCGTTTGGAGATGTATACACCGCAGCAGCTTGCGGAAATTGTTACCCGCAGCGCACAGATTTTAGGAATCCCCATTGAGGCAGACGGAGCATTGGAGATTGCTTCCCGTTCCAGAGGAACGCCGCGTATTGCAAACCGCATGTTAAAGCGTGTGCGGGACTTTGCGCAGATTATCAGTGACGGCGTCATTACATATCAGTCCGCTAAAATTGGTTTGGACCGTCTGGAAGTAGATGAAATCGGTTTGGATGCCAATGACAGAAGAATGCTGAAAACATTGATACAGTTTTATAACGGCGGTCCTGTGGGAATTGAAACATTGGCGGCTGCCATCGGCGAAGAGGCTGTCACACTGGAAGACGTATATGAGCCGTATTTGATGCAAATTGGATTTTTGAGCAGAACCCCAAGAGGAAGATGCGCAACCCATGCCGCATATTTGCATTTGGGATTGAAGCCTCCCGCACAAGCGGAAAAGGAAACCATGCAGCAAAAAATAGACGGAATCTAACATAAACACAATGTATTTTCATAGATATAGTAATCCATAGAAAAATGGAGTTATAGGAGAGATCTTATATGGGTAGATTATTTGGAACCGATGGCGCCAGAGGTGTGGCCAATGCGGAATTGACTTGAGAAATGGCTATGAATATTGGCCGTGCCGCAGCAATGGTTTTAACAAACGATAGCAGAATGAGACCGAAAATTTTAATAGGCAAAGATACCAGAATTTCTTCTGATATGCTGGAGAACGCACTGGCAGCAGGTTTATGCTCTGTTGGTGCGGATGTTGTAACACTTGGTGTGGTTCCTACACCGGCTGTTGCCTTTTTAATTGGAAAGTTAAAAGCAGATGCGGGCATTATGATTTCTGCATCTCATAATCCATGCGAGTTTAACGGCATTAAAATTTTCAGCGGGGACGGCTTTAAACTGCCCGATGCGCTGGAGGAACAAATTGAAGCCATCGTGTTGGATCATATTGATACGTATGATTGTCCCACAGGCGGCGGAGTTGGCAGCATTACCCGTGAAGAGGATGCGGTAGACCTTTATATTCAACATATCAAAAGTACGGTTCCGTATGCGTTGGACGGAATGAAAATTGCTTTGGACTGTGCCAACGGTTCTGCTTCCAGAACAGCAGAACGTCTTTACACAGAATTGGGTGCTGAATGTTATATGCTTCATGATAAGCCAAACGGAACCAATATCAATGACAAATGCGGGTCTACTCATATGGAGAGCTTAAAGCAATTTGTATTGGATAACGGACTGGACGCAGGCATTGCATTTGACGGCGACGCCGACCGCTGTTTGGCTGTAGATGAAAAAGGTCAATTGGTTGACGGCGATTTCGTCATGGCAATTTGTGCGGCAGATTTAAAATCCCGCGGAAAATTGGCCCATAATGCCGTTGTGGGAACGGTTATGAGCAATATGGGATTTATCCGTTTTTGTGAAGAAAACGGTATGCGTTTTGAAGCAGCCAAAGTTGGAGACCGTTATGTGTTGGAAACCATGCGCCAGAACGATTATAATTTTGGCGGAGAGCAAAGCGGCCATGTCATCTTCTTAGATTTTGGCACCACAGGCGACGGACAACTGACAGGCGCACATCTGCTTAGTTTGGTGCATCGCAGAGAAGCAAAATTGTCCAGCCTTGCTACTTTAATGACACGTTTTCCTCAGGTTCTTGTAAATGTGGAAGTATCCAATGAAGGAAAACTTCGTTTTTATACAGACAGAAAAATCAAAGAGGCAACGCAAAGAGTGCAAAATCAGTTGGGAAGAAAAGGACGTATTTTGGTGCGTCCAAGTGGTACCGAACCATTGCTGCGTGTTATGGTAGAAGGTGAAAATGAAGCAGAAATTCAGGAATTAGCAGATTATGTTGCTGACGTCATTCGTGAGCAACTGGTATAAAGAGAAAGGACGTTACACATTTGAGAGTTGCAGATTGGAACGATTATGAATTAATAGATACTTCCGCAGGAGAGCGTCTGGAGCGTTGGGGCGATGTTATTTTAATTCGTCCTGACCCTCAGATTATTTGGAATACCCCAAAAACCAATCCGTTGTGGAGAAAAGCGCATGCAAGGTATCATCGTTCCAATACCGGCGGCGGTCATTGGCAGGAAAATAAAAAAATGCCTGCTGTGTGGAGTATCCGTTATAAAGATATGACGTTTAACCTAAAACCAATGGGGTTTAAGCATACGGGTATCTTCCCCGAACAGGCCGTAAACTGGGATTTTGCCATGAATAAAATCAAAGGGGCCAAACGTCCTGTAAAAGTGCTGAATTTGTTCGGTTATACAGGAGCTGCTTCTTTGGCATGTGCCAGTGCAGGTGCGGAGGTTTGTCATGTGGACGCTTCTAAGGGCATGGTTGCTTGGGCAAAAGAAAATGCCGTCTCAAGCGGACTTGCAGACAAACCGATTCGCTGGCTGGTAGATGACTGTGTGAAATTTGTACAAAGGGAACAGCGCCGCGGCAATACGTACGACGGTATTATTATGGACCCGCCGTCTTACGGAAGAGGACCGGGAGGCGAAGTGTGGAAACTGGAAGAACAGCTTTACCATTTGGTGGAGTTATGTCTGCCGATTTTATCCAAACAACCTTTATTTTTTATATTGAATTCTTATACAACAGGGCTATCTCCTGCTGTGATGGAATATCTTCTTGGAGTTATGTTAAAGAAACCGTTTGGCGGTACCGTATCGTCAAGCGAAATCGGATTGCCCGTAACCTCCTCAGGTTTTGTACTTCCCTGCGGTTCTACCGCAATTTGGCAATCCAAATAACCATTGCATATAGAAAGGAAACCATATGGACTATTTACAAACACAGGACGTTAGATTCTCTTATGATGAAGATGAAAGCGGAATCGTGGAAGTCTTAAAAGGCGTTACTTTAGGTATCCAAAAGGGTGACTTTGTTTCATTGTTGGGCCATAATGGTTCCGGTAAATCGACCCTTGCAAAACATTTTAATGCAATTTTACTGCCAAGCGGCGGCAAAGTATATGTGGATACCATGGATACCACAGATGACAGTCTCAAATTTGAAATCAGAAAACGTGTCGGTTTGATTCTGCAAAATCCCGATAACCAATTGGTTGCAAGTATTGTAGAAGAAGACATTGCCTTTGGACCTGAAAATTTAGGAGTTCCTCCTGCGGAAATTCGTCAAAGAGTAGACGATGCGCTAAAAGCGGTAGACATGTACGAGTATCGTGAACATGCGCCGCACAAATTATCAGGCGGACAAAAACAAAGGGTTGCCATTGCAGGTATCATTGCAATGGAACCTTCCACCATTGTTTTGGACGAGCCTACTGCTATGCTTGACCCGAGAGGTCGCCAAGAAGTTATGGATACCATAACAAAGCTGAACAGGGAAAAAGGCATCACGATTGTGTTGATTACCCACTATATGGACGAGGCAATTGCTGCGAACCGTGTAGTGGTTATGGATAAAGGCAATATTTTAATGGACGGCACACCGAAAGAAATTTTTTCTCAGGTAGACTTATTAAAGGAACATCACTTGGATGTACCCCAGTCTACAGAACTGATTCATCGTTTGAAAGAGGCAGGCTGTATGAGACTGCCAAACGGTGTATTAACGGAAGATGAGTGTGTTGCCGCGTTGGAATTACTGTTAAAGGAGAAAGCGTAAGCCGATGAATGTAATAGAAACAAAAAATCTTACGTATACTTACGGCGCCGGAACGCCATTTAGTAAAACGGCAATCGAAGATGTAAACATCGCAATTAAAAAAGGCGAATTCATTGGCTTAATCGGTCATACAGGTTCCGGTAAATCCACATTGATTCAGCAGCTGAACGGATTGCTCAGACCAACATCAGGCACTGTATTGTTAAACGGAAAAGATATTTGGGAAAAAAAGAAAGAAATTCGCAAAGTACGCTTTCAGGTTGGCATGGTATTTCAATATCCGGAATATCAGTTGTTTGAAGATACTGTAATCAAAGATATTGGATTTGGTCCCAGAAATATGGGGCTTTCACAGGATGAAGTCAATCAGCGCGTGATGCAGGCTGTGGATTTTGTGGGTTTGGACCATGCGTTGCTGGAAAAATCACCGTTTGACTTGTCCGGCGGTGAAAAACGCCGTGCCGCCATTGCAGGCGTGATCGCCATGGACCCCGACGTTTTGGTTCTGGACGAGCCTACGGCGGGACTGGACCCCCAAGGCAGAGACCATTTGCTCAGTCAAATAAAAGCGTATCATAAACAACGGCAGAATACGGTCATTTTGGTATCTCACAGTATGGAAGATATTGCGCGGGTAGCCGACCGTGTTTTGGTAATGAATGAAAGCAAAGTCTTTTTGTTTGACGAAACCGCAAAGGTATTTTCTCACGCGAAAGAGCTGGAGCAAATCGGTTTGCGTGTGCCGCAGGTTACAAAAATCATGATGAAACTGCATGAAAACGGGTACCCTGTGGACCCTGCTGTGTTTACACTGGAGCAGGCAGTAAAAGAAATTTTGCCACTTGTGCAGAGAGGAGCCGCCAATGATTAAGGACGTTACATTAGGCCAGTATTTTCCGGGTAAGTCTATTATCCATAAACTGGACCCAAGAGTAAAAGTTCTATTAACATTAGTTAATATTGTTTTTATATTTATAGCAGGCAATTTTTCAAGTTTAGGATTGATGACGGTATTTACATTGGTGGCAATGCTGCTGTCAGGCGTACCGTTTACCAGATATATACGAAGTATCCGCGGTGTATTGTTCATTGTACTGTTTACCTCTATATTGAACTTGTTTTACGGCGGAGGAACCGTACTGGTACAATGGGGCTTTATACAAATTACAACGGGCGGTATCCGCAATGCTATCTTTATTGCAGTTCGTATTGTGGTGCTCATTCTGATGAGTTCTATTTTAACGTATACCACATCTCCGACTCAGTTGACCGACGCGCTGGAACGACTGATGAAGCCGCTGAAGATTTTCCGCATCAAAGTACATGAAATCGCCATGATGATGACCATTGCATTACGGTTTGTCCCTACTTTGCTGGAGGAAACCGATAAAATTATGAGCGCGCAAAAGGCAAGAGGAGCCGATTTGGAAAGCGGAGGTATTATCTCTCGTGTTAAGGCTTTGATTCCTGTGTTGATACCGTTGTTTGTATCTTCTTTCCGCCGTGCGTATGATTTGGCAATGGCTATGGAATGCAGATGCTATAATGGTGGTAAGGGCAGAACGAAGATGAAAATTTTGCATATCACCGCAAAAGATGTTGTAACTTCTTTGATTACGGTAGCAGTTTGTGCAGGCGTTGTACTGCTCAATTTATTTGTAGTAGAAAACTTTTTGATATAAAGGATATATCCATATATGAGGAATTTGCTTTTGAAAATTTCATATGACGGCAAATATTATCACGGTTGGCAGATACAACAAAATGCTGTTACGGTACAGGAGGTATTTCAGGATGCCTTAAAAAATATTCTGGGTATACAACCGGATTTGAAAGGCTGCAGCAGAACAGATTCGGGTGTACATGCATATGAGTATTGTATCAGTATGAAACTGGAGCACAGTATTCCGGAACAAAGGCTGGTAGCAGCGCTGAATCACTTTCTGCCGCCCAACATTGCAGTACATAGCTGTGAGCAAGTAGATGATAATTTTCACGCAAGATACTCCTGCAAAGGAAAAGAATATGTTTATAAGATGTGGAATCATCCCATCAGAGACCCTTTTTTGGATGGCTATGCCCATCATTATTGGTATGCTCTGGATGAAAAACAGCTGAATGAAGCTGCAAAACATTATATTGGTTCCCATGATTTTACGTCTTTTTGTACGTTAGACCAACGCAAAATGGGCGATATGGTACGAACCGTAACAGAGGCAAAGGTAGAAAGAGCAGGTGATATGGTACTGTTTACCGTATCTGCGGATGGATTCCTTTATAATATGGTACGTATTATGGTTGGAACTTTGCTCAGAGTAGCGCAAGGAAAATTTCAGCCGGAAGATATTCCTCATATTTTGGAAGCAAAAAACAGAAAAATGGCGGGACCGACAGCACCCCCATGCGGATTGTATTTAAACCGTGTGTTTTATTAACAGACAGAGTGGGACAGCAAGAAAACTTTGAGATTTTAAGAAAGGTGTTATATGGCAATGGATGAAAATAAAAAAAATAACAAAGGTCAATTTTTAGATAATTTTGCCGGAAAAACGAATTTGCCCAGTGCAGACCAAGTCGAAAAATCTCAAGAAGAACCGGTAATTTCTCCTGACCGCAAAAAAAATGCACCAAAACGTATGAAGAAAAAAACACCGCTTTCCAAGTTACCAAAGTGGGTTTATGCTATCATAGCAGTATTGCTTGCTGTGGTTTTGGGTCTGTTTATCTGGTTCAGTGTAGACAGTTCTTCCGGAATTGGTCAATGGTTTCGGAGCATTACCGTAGGAAGCGGACAAGGGGACGGATATCCAACATCTATTGTAGGAAGTTCTGTCAATCGCGGTAATTTCATGACGTTGGATAAAAATGTGGTTACTGTAAGTGACACTGCCTTAACGGTTATGAACAGCAGTGCCAATCAATCTATCAACCGTCAGCATAGTTTTAACAGCCCTGTTTTGCAGGCGACAAGCGGAAAATATCTCATTTATAATTTGGGAGGAAACGGATTTAAAATAGAAGGCAGCTCGGATACGATATATTCCGGCAATACCAGTAATAATATTATAGCAGGCGATATCGCAGGAAGCGGACGATATGCGTTGGTGACCGAAACACAAGGATACCCGTCTTCCTTATCCGTATACTTAACCGATAATACTGTGCAGTATAAATATGATTTTTCTGAATATTATGTAACGGATATTTCGTTGAACAGCGACGGTACCAGAGCAGCGGTTTCCGGTATCACAGCAAAAGACGGCGGTATTGTTTCCGCAGTTTATATCTTTGACTTTTCCAATCCTGAACCGATATCCATATTAACATATAATGAAGTGTTAATGGAAAAAGTAGAGTATATGGATAACGGTACGGTTGCTGCAATTGGAGACACCACTACCAGTATGATTAACGGTACTACAGGTGAAAAGGTAGATTACAACTATCAGTCCCGCCAAATGACAGATTATGCAATTGATAAAAATAGGGTGGCATTGGCACTGACTCCTTATGATAACCAATCTGCAAGCAAATTGGTTATTTTAGACAGCAGCGCTTCGGAAAAGTGTGTCATAGAAAGTCAAGATAAAATTGATGCGGTTTCCTTGTATGGAGATACAGCTGCAATTTTGACCGACAGTACCATAACAGGTTACTCAGCCAGCAGCGGTAATTCCTTCAGCACAGCAGAGGCCGGCTCAGATGCAAGAGGCATTGCTTTGGCGGATGAAGCTACCGTTTATGTTCTGGGTGTCAGCCAAATCCGTCAGGCAAGATTTTCATAGGCGCAACCCTTGTGAAGTAATGCAAATTGTGTTATATTAACAGGGTAACAAACCAGGAGGTTATACATGGGTATCCTATTGGATATTGGCTTTGTCATTATCATCTTACTTTGTGTCGTTTTCGGCTATAAGAAAGGATTTTTTAAAAGCATTGCCGGTTTTATCGGTGCAGTCATTGCCATGTTTTTGGCTTGGGTGTTGGCAGGTTTAATTGCAAATGCCCTGTACCAAGGTGTTTTTAGAGAAAAACTGATTGATAATATTTCATCAGTCCTTTCGAATGATGCGTTGGCATCTTTCCCGGAGAAGGCTGCACAGGTGGTAGCAAATTTACCGGGTTTTTTAAGTAATACACTGAACAATCAGGGAATTACTTCGTCACAAATTGAACAAAGTTTACAGGCAGCAGGAAGCAATGCGGCGCCTGCAACAGCAGATTTGATTTCTCCTGCTGTTATATGGCTGCTGCAATTGTTGCTAACTGTCATTTTATTCTTTATTTTGGTGATATTGGTACGCTTAGTAATAAAATTAATCGGCAATGTATTTCGTTTGCCGATTTTGCGTCAGGTAGACGGTATACTGGGCGGTTTATTTGGTATATTTAAAGGTGTTGTTTATATCTTCTTGGCATGTATTTTGTTACAACTGTTGATGCCTGTGATAGGCAACAGTTCAGAACCCATGAAACAAGTATTGGATAACTCCTTTATTTATCAATTTATTTTTTATAATAATCCTATTACTTCGTGGTTTATATAATTGCGAACTTACCGATTGGTTAGAACTGTCCTAATTTAACCGCAGGGCAGGGTGAAAAATCCGTTGCGGTAGCGGAGAAGAGAAAAATTTCTATGATGATGTGTACACGTTGCAAAAAAAGACCTGCTGTTGTATTTGTCTCAGGTTCGACAGATGCGCAGCAAAGTCAAGGTTATTGCCTTGTTTGCGCAAAAGAGTTGGGTATTAAACCGGTAAATGATTTAATGGAAAAAATGGGTATTACGGAAGAGATGATGGAATCCATGGAATCTGAATTAAGCGGTTTGATGTCTATGGATGGCGCTATGATGCCAACTGATGATGACGATGATGAGAATGGGGATGAAAACGGCTTCACACAAGGCGGTGCAGCTACTTTCCCATTCCTGAAAAATATATTCCAAGGTCCTAATGGAGAGGAAGCAACAAAAGAGCAGGAAGAAACAGATACTTCCTCCAGAAAAACAGACGATAAGAAAAAGAAAAAACGGAAATATTTGAACATGTATTGCACCAACTTAACAGGAAAAGCAAAAAATGGAGAGTTGGATGCCATTATTGGACGTGACAATGAAATTGCGCGCGTGATTCAAATTCTAAGCAGAAGAACAAAAAACAATCCTTGTCTAATCGGTGAGCCCGGCGTTGGTAAAACTGCCATTGCGGAGGGACTTTCCATTCGTATTGCACAGGGAAATGTTCCTGCACGCCTGAAAAAGAAAGAAATTCATTTATTAGACTTAACTGCTTTGGTAGCAGGAACTCAATTTAGGGGTCAATTTGAAAGTCGTATCAAAGGTTTGGTAGATGAAGTCAAAGCAGACGGAAATATTATTCTGTTTATCGACGAAGTGCATAATCTGGTAGGAACAGGTGATGCGGAAGGCTCCATGAATGCGGCCAATATTTTAAAACCTGCTCTCTCTCGCGGAGAAATTCAGGTTATTGGCGCTACCACATTTACAGAGTATCGAAAATATATTGAAAAAGATACTGCTTTGGAAAGACGTTTTCAGCCTGTAACGGTAGTGGAACCTTCCGTAGACGATACGATTGGTGTGCTTTTGGGTATTAAGTCCTATTATGAAAACTATCATAGAGTGCAGCTTTCAGATGATATTATCAAACGTGCGGTTGTATTGTCAGAACGCTATATTACAGACCGTTTCTTGCCTGACAAAGCAATTGACTTAATGGATGAATCTTGTGCCTGCGCAGCTTTGCGCAATGCCTCTATGGCGGAATATGATACAGCAAAATTTGAGCTGGAAAAATTAAAAGAACAGGAAGAACAAATGACAGCAGACGGTGCTGAGCCGGATTATGAAAAACTGGCGGAAACACGCTGTGAAATTGCCCGTTTGGAAGAAAAGACAAAGTCTTTGGAACAAGATGCGTTGCATTCTTCCGTAACAGAAGAAGACCTGGCTCATGTGATTGAATTATGGACCGGTATTCCTGCAAGCCGTATTCAGGAAAGTGAACTGAAAAAACTTGCAGATTTAGAGAATAAACTAAACTCTAAAGTAATTGGTCAAACAGAGGCGGTAGAAGCTGTCGCAGCTGCAATTAGAAGGAGTAAGGTACAAATCAGTCCAAGACGCAGACCGGCTTCCTTTATCTTTGTAGGGCCTACAGGCGTGGGAAAAACCGAATTGGTAAAAGTGTTGTCTCACGAGTTGTTCGACACTCCTGACGCGCTCATTCGCTTGGATATGTCCGAATTTATGGAGAAACACTCTGTTTCCCGTATCATCGGTTCACCGCCGGGTTATGTTGGTTATGATGAAGCAGGTCAAATGACAGAAAAAGTAAGAAGAAAACCTTACTCTGTGATTTTATTTGATGAAATTGAAAAAGCACATCCGGATGTTATGAATATTTTGCTTCAAATTTTAGACGAAGGCAAAATTACAGACGCCCATGGACGTGTGGTTAATTTTGAAAATACCATTATTGTTATGACTTCCAATGCAGGAAGTGAAAGAAAAGAATCTGCACTAGGTTTTGCAAAAAATGCTGCAGACGTGACTCGCGATAAGACGATGAAGGCGTTGTCAGAATTTTTACGTCCTGAGTTTTTAAGCCGTGTGGATGAAATTATCATCTTCCACGAATTAACGGGAACCGATTTTCAAGCAATTGCACGCCTCATGATTGATGAATATGTGGATTCTTTAAAAGAACGCAATATTACATTAAAATATGATAATACTGTGCTTAGCTGGCTGGCTGACCATGCCATTGGCGGCAAGAGCGGTGCACGTGATTTGAGAAATCTGATTCGCAAGAAGATAGAGGACCAAATTGCAGCGTTGCTTGTAACACATTACGACCAGCAGGTTACAGGAATTGCAATTACAGTTGAGAATGATGAAATAAAATTGAATTCTATTTAAGGTGAATAAAATATCCACCATATGGTAATAATAGCTTTTAGAAAAAAAGTAACCAATATATTGAAAAAAGCTATTGACAGACGACAATGTTATATGCTATAATTCATAACGTTGTCGAAAGTGCGGGTGTAGTTCAATGGTAGAACTCCAGCCTTCCAAGCTGGTCGCGTGGGTTCGATTCCCATCACCCGCTCCACATTACAAATGCGCTGATAGCTCAGCTGGATAGAGCAACTGCCTTCTAAGCAGTAGGCCAGGGGTTCGAATCCCTTTCAGCGCGCCATATGGTGGGTATAGCTTAGTTGGTTAAAGCGCCAGTTTGTGGCACTGGAGACCGTCGGTTCGAATCCGACTATCCACCCCATTTGTACATAACACAGAATATACTATTACATTCTGTGTCTATATTGGGCTGTCGCCAAGCGGTAAGGCAACGGACTTTGACTCCGTCATTCGTAGGTTCGAATCCTGCCAGCCCAGCCAAATATTCTGCCAAAAAAGGCAGAAAATTTTGTTGACAAGAGCAGAAAAATCTGCTATTATATATAAGTTGTCATTTTTATGACGATCCATTAGCTCAGCTGGCAGAGCACCTGACTTTTAATCAGGGTGTCCGGAGTTCGAATCTCCGATGGATCACCAAACAATAGGCTCGAATTTCTATTATTGGAAGTTCGGGCCTATTGTATTTTTATAGCGGTTATAAAATAATTGTTCTTTTTATTGGAAATGAGAATACAATTCCCTTAACGTTGACAATATAATATCAGTAAGATATAATAAAATAATGTAAAAAATAGGATTTTTATAAATAAATTCTGCAAAAAGTACGGAAAAAGAGGAAATATACCATGAAAAAAATATCAGTTATAGTTCCATGTTACAATGAGCAAGAAGCAATTCCTTTCTTTTATGATGAAATAGTAAAAATTTCTAAAATCATGGAAAATGATGCTGAATTTGAATATTTGTTTATTAATGACGGCTCAAAAGATAAAACAATAAATGTTTTGAGAGAATTGGCAAAGAGAGACGAACGCGTAAAGTATGTTTCTTTTTCAAAAAATTTTGGTAAAGAAGCTGCTATGTATGCAGGATTAGAAAAGTCTTCAGGAGATTATATTGCAGTTATGGATGTGGATTTACAGGATCCTCCGGAGCTGTTAGTGCAAATGTTTCAGGATTTAGAAAGCGGTGAATATGACTGCGTTGCTACGCGTCGAGTATCTCGAAAAGGGGAACCTCCTATCCGTTCACTTTTTGCTAAATTATTTTATTCTATGATAAATAAAATATCAAAGACAGAAATTGTAGATGGCGCACGTGATTACAGATTAATGACACGCCAAATGGTAGACGCAATTCTTGAAGTAAAAGAGTATAATCGCTTTTCTAAAGGTATTTTTAGCTGGGTAGGCTTTAACACAAAATGGTTAGAGTATGAAAATGTAGAGAGAAGAGCAGGCGAAACCAAATGGTCTTTTTGGAAGCTTTTAAAATATTCTCTTGATGGTATTGTTGCGTTTTCAACCGTGCCGCTTTCCATTGCTTCTATTTTAGGGTTGTTGTTATGCTTTATAGCATTTGTATTAATTATTGTAATCGTAGTGAAGACATTGGCATTTGGTGATCCTGTTGCAGGTTACCCTTCATTGATGTGCGTAATTCTGTTTGTAGGCGGTGTTCAGCTGTTTTGTATGGGAATATTGGGCAAATATCTATCTAAGACGTATTTGGAAACAAAGAAAAGACCAATTTATCTGGTAAAGGAAGAAAATATAGATGAAAAATAAAATAGGCGCTCATCTATTTTCTCAAGAGGAAAGTAAAATGAATATGTCGAAGAATAAAACCTTAAACAACAATCATTATAAGGAAAAAATGTGTAAATGTATCCCATTTCTACTTTCCTTTATAATACCTGCATGTATATTAATGCTTATTTTGGCTGTATTACATGTCTTTCCGGGCTTAGAAAAAACAGTTTTAACAAATGATTTGGCGGCTCAATATACTGATTTTTTCTCTTACTTTAAAAGCTTTTTTACAGGAGAAAATAATCTTTTATATTGTCTTAGCCAAACTTTAGGCAATAATATGTGGGGACTTTTGCCTTACTATTTGCTCAGTCCCTTCAATTTTATCCTTTTGTTCTTTACTTCCAGCCAGCTGCCAACAGCTATTTTTATTATGACTATACTAAAAATAGGAGCATGCGGATTAACAAGTTATATTTTCTTAAACAGAGTTTTTCGTAAAGCGTGGTCTTCGTTAATTTTTTCTGTTTGTTATGCACTCATGAGCTTTAATATGGTATATTTGTCCCATATTATGTGGCTGGATGGTGTTATTTTACTTCCTATTGTTGTATTGGGGATTCACCGTATTATTGATAAAAAGCGACCACTGTGCTATATTATTTCTTTATTTTTTGCTTTGGTAACCAATTATTATATTGGTTACATGCTATGTATTTTTACAGTTTTATATTTTTTATATTATATTTTGCGTTCTTTGCCGACAGAATCAAAATTAAAATATTTTTGGAATAAAGCCAGAACATATATTGTATCTTCCTTAATAGCAGGCGGTTTGTCTGCTGTTGTATTGCTGCCCACTTTTATGGCTTTAAGTGGAGGAAAATCAGGAGGTACAAAAAATTTATCATTTGCTCTGAATGGTTCGTTTTTAGATATATTTGGAAATTTATATACGAATATGTTCAATTGGGACGATTTAAGGGATGGCCCTCCCAACATTTTTGTAGGTATTTTTATCATCGTTCTTGCAGTATTGTTCTTTATACACAAAACAATTGATATAAGAAGTAAGCTGCTGGCCGGTGGCCTGATTGTTGTTTTTATCTTATCATTTAATATTGTGCCATTTGACTTAGCATGGCAAGGGTTTACACCTCCTAACTGGTTTACGCATAGATATGCGTTTCTATTCAGCTTTGTATTAATTACCATCGCCATGGAAAGCTTCCAAGCATTAAGAAAATCCAAACCGCCGATTATTAGATATTCTATTACAGGAATAGCAATGCTGGCGGTTACTGTGTTGTTATCATATTACACAGGTAGATTTCATAATGCCTTAAAATATACATTATTGGATATAGGACTTATCATATTCTTTTTTGTCTTGTTGTATTTTGTGTACCTGCAAAATAAAAAATGGATACAAATCGTTTTAACAATGAGTGTTGGAGTTGTGTGCACAGCGAATGTATCATTGAATGCATATACCGGATTACGGCAAATGTCTTATGGAGACAGTGCATCCTACTTAAACTTCCATGAAGATACAACATCGGTGATTGAAAAAGCAAAAGCATTGACAGGAAACAGCGTTTCAAGAATAGAAAAAGATTACTTATACACATTTAATGATGCTATGAATTTTTCTTATCCTTCTATTACCCATTATAGTTCTAATTTAAAAACAAACTTGGTGAACTTTTTTAATAAAACAGGATATAAATCAAACAGTGTATATATTAGCAACGGTCAGGGAAATACCATCGCATTTGACAGTATTTACAATATTAAATACTTTATCTCAGAGAATCAATATTTTTCACAGTATCAAAAAGTTTATGAAGAATCAAAATACACAATTTATGAAAATCCTTTTGCACTCGGTTTAGGGTTTACCATTCCTGAAAATATGGATACATTAGAACTCAGTGATGATAATCCGTTTGTATCACAAAACAATGTATTCAAATGTTTTGTTCCCGAACTGGAGCAAGATATTTTTGTTCCGGAAGAACTGCTAGACACACAAACAGAAAATTTACATGTTGTAACGCAAGATGATGGAACAATTGTGTTAGAGAAAATCAATACGGACGCTCCGGCTTCTATTTCTTACACCTATAAAAGAAATGAAGAGAAAGACCCTGTGTATATGTGTTTCCAACATTCAGAACAGGCTTTAAAAGCTTCTGTTAAACTGAATGGTGAAGAAGTATTTTATGACCATTATCTTCATGGGGTACATTATGACTATATTCATCCTGTTTTAATTTCGGATGACCAAGATACGTACACGATAACAATCGAATTAAAAGAAAACAGCTTTATTTTAGGTGTACCATATGTTTACAGACAAGATATGAATACTTTTGAACAATATTATAATTACCTGGCAGATGGCAGTTTTAACGCAAATAAAAACAGCAGTTCTTCTTTTAGCGGTGAAGTTACTGCGAAAGAAAATGAAAGATTATTCTTGTCATTGCCATATGAAAATGGTTGGAATGTTTATATCGACGGGCAGAAAGTAGAAACAGAAAAAGTATTTGATACATTCTTATCTGTTAAAATCCCTGAAGGAACGCATACTGTAGAATTATCTTTTGTACCTCCCGGACTGATTGTTGGAGGAATTATAAGTGGAATCAGTATTGTTGCATTAGGAGGATATATAGTTTTTCTGTATAAAAATGAAAAGAAAAAGTCTAATCAGAATTTATAAGGAAGAAATAAATGAAGAATTACTTTTGTCAGCAGATAAATAAATTTGATACTTGGAGAAAACAGAGACCAATTTTATCATTTTTACTTATATTTTCCATATGTTTTTTATTCGTATTTTCAATCATGTACCTTGGGCTTTTTAGAAATGATTATAAAACCTTGTTGGGTTACTATGATGGTACGGATCAACTCTATCCGGCATTATATTATTACGGAGATTGGTTGAAAGGTTTATTCAGCAATTTAATTCATGGGACGTTACCTACATGGTCATGGGATATTGGTTTGGGTTCAGATGTTATTACTACGTTAGGTTATTATGTAGTAGGCGATCCGTTTGCCTTGTTAGCAGGCATTTGGCCGCAAAGCCAAATAGAATTGCTCTATAGTTTTATTATTCTTGTAAAAATGTATTGCATGGGCGTTGCCTTTTTTGCATATGTCCATTACTTAAAAAGAGGATGGTTTGAAAGCTTATTAGGCAGCTTATTGTATGCATTTTGCGGATTTGTAGTGGTATTTGTCATTCCTATGAGTCTTTTTGGCACGGCAATTATTTATCTGCCGCTGTTATTGTTAGGCCTGGAGAAAATCTTTCGTAAAGAAAAACCTCATTTTTTTGTAATAATGAGCTTTTTAAGCGTTTTGAATAATTTCTATATGTTATATATGTTGGTACTATTGATTGTAATATATGGAATCATACGCTATTTATTTGAATATCGTTCCACAGTAAAAGCTTTTTTTGCAACCATAGGAAAATGCATTGGCTTTTTTGCTACAGGAGCTTGCATGGGAGCCTTTCTGTTTTTACCAATGATAAAAGGATTTTTATCAAGCTGCCGTGTAAGTAACAGTTCCCTATTGGATGCAGGTTTATTTTACTATCCGGGTTATTACAAGCTCTTTTTTACAGAATTTGCAATTCCGGGAGAGGGCGATAATTATACCTCATTGTCTTTTGCCGCAATCAGTTTTTTTGCTCTGATTATTCTGTTTATAACCAGAGAAAAGAAATACTGGCAGTTACGAGTTGGATTTATTGTATTATCCGCATTTATGCTCATTCCAATTGGAGGAAGCATCTTTAATGGTTTTGGATATCCTGTAAATCGTTGGATGTTTGGATATGCATTTTTAGTTTCGTTAATCACAGTAGTTGTATTACCTAAATTGTATCAATTATCTAAAGTAAAAGCAGGAATTTTGGCAGGCTGCATTGTTGTTTATATAGGGCTATGCCTCTGGCTGAAAGGGTTAGAGAATATTTATATTTATATGGGCCTGGGCTTTATGTTAATTGTACTGTCCATACTATTTTTCTTTGGAAAAACGCAATATGTACGCTTTACAAAATCAGCGTTGCTGGTAGTTACGTGTATATATCTTGGGTTGAACGGCTTTATAGTGTATGACAAAAACTTTTTGGAGATGTCTAATGTATATAATAAGTTAGATCAGGTCCGTACAAGTTACGAAACCGGGTTGGGAAAGACAGCCTCGTATTTGTCTGATGATGATAACTTTTATCGTTCTGTAGCTAGTTCACTGATAAATGATAGCTTGGTCACTCCGTATCATAGTACGGTGGGCTACTGGAGCTTACAGGACAAAGATATTTATGATTTTTATGTAGATCAAGATATTGGATTGCACTTTGTCCACTATTTTGGTGGATTTGGAAATGACGTTTATTTAAATACCTTGTTGTCCGCAAAATATCAGATAACAGAAAAAGGTGTGTCCATGTTTGGTTATGAAAAGGTAGAAACACCGGAGGGATATTCTGGAATTGTACACGAAAATCAATATGTATTACCGTTAGGATTTACATATGATAGTATTATGTATCGTTCTGAATACGACAAACTCAATACAATGGACAAAAAGAATACATTGTTGTCCTCTTTGATTTTAGAGGATAATGCGTCATCGAATGGTTTAACTGAACAATCAGCTTCAGATATTAACAGTTTACCTGAGGCAGCGTACACATTTGAAGAATCAAACGAAAATATTACCATTTCTGACAACGAAATTACAGTAGGCGGAAATGGAGAAGTTCTGTTAAATGTCAATATTCCAAAAGGAAAAACGATATATGTTCAATTTAAGAATTTGCACTTGGACACCACCAGATATGTCACTGTTGTTAACGGAGAACAGGAGTCCATGTTCCATTATTTAAATCCGGAATGGTTGTATTACTATGGTAATCATGATTATTTGGTTTCTTTGGGAGAAGCAACGGAAGATGTTATGCAAATAAAACTTGCAGTGGGTTCAGGAACCATGACTTTTGATGATATCAATGTATATGCAGTGGATATGAATGAAGAATATCTACCCAATGTACAGGCGCGTGCCCAAGATAAGTTTGAGTCATTAACAGTAGAGGATACAAAAGTAGAAGGAAATATTACTGTTGACCAAGACAAAATGTTGTTCTTTAGCATTCCGTATACTGAAGGCTGGTCAGCAACAGTGAATGGAGAAACAGTAGAAGTAGAAAAAGCGAATGTTGGCTTTATGGCAATACCAATCACAGAAGGTGAAAATCATGTGGTGTTAAAATACAGAACACCGTGGTTACTTCCGGGCATACTGATTTCGGGTGTAACATTTGTTACTTATATTACTGTTGTAATTGTTCTGAGAGTCAAACGCAAGCATAAATTAAAATAATAAAAGCCCCCAATTGGGGGCTTTTATTCATAGTTTCTTAAATGGTTTCAAACTACTACTATTTGTGATAAAAATGTAAAAAATAAATAAAAGTAAACAACAGTGTTAATTTGATATTGACAACGCCGTAATATTGGGTAAGATATAAAGATAGTATATATTTTCATGTGTTTGTGATAAAAATGTTTCTTTATGTATGTAAATAGGAAAAGGAGTATTCAAAACTATGGCTTTTGATAAGATGATTGTAAAAAAACTACTGAAAAAATTCGATGATGTACCTTTTGTAGTAAAATTTCCTGATGGTGAAGAATTTAAAGTGGGTGAAGGTGAACCGCAAGCCATTATTCGAGCAAACGGCGGAATTGATATGGGTGCAGTGATGAAAAGCCCTTCTCTGGCTTTAGGTGAAGCGTATATGGATAAAACGCTGGAATTGGAAAAAGGAGATTTATTTGAAATTTTAAATATGGTGCTTGCAAAACTGGAAGATTTCGCAAGTGATTTCAGCGGCTTAACCAAAATTATGAAAACATCTACTTCCAAAAAGAATCAAAAGCAAGAAATTGCGACCCACTATGATATTGGCAATGAATTCTTTGAATTGTGGTTAGATGAAACCATGAGCTATTCTTGTGGCTATTTCAAGCATGAAACAGATACTCTTTATGATGCACAGGTAAATAAAGTAGAACATATTTTAAAGAAACTAAATTTAAAAGAGGGTCAAACCCTTTTGGATATTGGATGCGGTTGGGGATATCTATTGATTGCAGCTGCTAAAAAATATCATGTAAAAGGCGTTGGCATTACGTTAAGTGAAGAACAATATAAAAAAGGACAAGAACGAATTAAAGCAGAAGGTCTGGAAGGACAAGTTGAAATTCGCCTGATGGATTATCGTGACCTTGAAAAATCCGGTATGACATTTGACCGTATTGTAAGCGTAGGTATGCTGGAACACGTTAGCCGCGATAATTACCCTCTGTTCTTTAAAAATATTGATAAAGTTTTGAATAAAAAGGGAATTGTTTTGCTGCATTATATCAGTGGCAGACAAGAACATGACGGTGATCCTTGGATTAAAAAATATATTTTCCCTGGCGGCATCATTCCAAGCTTAAGAGAAATTATTTATTTAATCGGCGAGTATAACTACTACACGCTGGATGTGGAAAGTCTAAGACGCCATTACGAAAAAACATTATTGGAGTGGTCAAAAAACTATGCTGCAAAGCGTGATGTAATAGATACCATGTTCGAAGAGCGCTTTGTAAGAATGTGGGAATTGTACTTGGTGTCATGTGCTTCTGTATTCCACAACGGAATTTGCGATATCCATCAAATTTTATTTACCAAAGGTGTAGATAATGATTTACCAATGACAAGAAACTATTTATACGAAGATTAAGAGATTATCAAAACATCACACAGAGGCTTGCTGTGTGATGTTTATTTTTATATCATAGGTTGATACTATCTAAAGAGTATCCGTTGATTTTATATTGTGATTGTTGTATCATTAATATATATTTGTCCACTGAAAGGGGATTTATTGTTGAAACGTAAAGCGCTACTACTTTTGTGTGCTGTTTTGGCAGCAGGTACTGTCATGTATGGCTGCGGTACACAGAATGTGAACACAGCATCTTCCAATGTAAGTGAACCTACATCACAAGCAGAGTCTCAAGCTTCTTCAGCAACTTCCAGTGAAGTATCTGAACAGCCTATGAATGATAATATTACCTTAACAGATACAACGAATGAAACAGAGCGTACAAAGTTGGTTTATCCTACTGTGTCACAAATGGATGATGCCTCTGTAGAAGAGAAAGTAAATCAATTGATTCAAACAAGCAATCAATTGGGACCGCAACAATACAGTGATACGGCCAATTTGGAAGGAACCGTTGAAGTTACCTTTTTAGATGGTGAAACTCTGTCGCTGGTTTACCGTTGGACGCTGACCAATCCGGAAGAGAATACAGGTTATCCTACAACGTATTTGCATAGTTTGGTCATTGATTTAAAAACAGGAGAACAAAAACATTTTAATGATTATGCTTCAGTATACAATGTTTTTTATCAATTAAAATATGGTTTGTATCAGATTGTAGCAGATAGCAGTGAATCTGATACCACGGCGCGTGTTGCAGTACAAAATCTATTAAGAAACGGAACTGTTTCCGCGGATAAACTGGCAACAGCTGACTATCCTCTTTCAGAAGCATTTCCGCCATCTTTGTTTGGTTACGTTACACAGGATAAAATTGGCCTGTTAATTCCTGCCTCTGATAACATAGGCGGTTCCATTCGATTGGAATTTGACAGAAAAGATGTTGCAAAAACAGAGTAATAAGACAGCCTCGTTGTAGAGGCTGCCTTTATTTTTACTGGTGGATGGATAAAGAAAATCAAAAGATAGAATTGTGTCTGCATTTCTTGACAATTTACAAAATAATATGATATGATTTCTATACTTGCTTTTCCTGTTTTTTGTTTCATGGGAAAACGTAATGTTTGCAGAAAAATTGCTAAGCGGGATATGATATCCGCTTTATTTTTTACGTATCAATTAGTAATAGCTAACTTTAGTTAGTTTCAACATACAGAAGAATGAATAAAAATGATGAGATGATTTGCATCTCCGGAAATTAGGTGATTTGTTACAATGATGATTAACAAACGTTTGATTCAGGCAGTACCTGAGTCAAAAAAATATATTGCGTTAAATGTGGCGTTACAATGGCTGTCTTTGGCGGCCAATATTGTCATGATTGGTGCAATCGGTTTCTTTTTACAAAAGTTATTGACGAAAACAGAAGATGTTACTTCTATTATTGTATTAGCGTCTATTGCGGTGGGGGCAATCATCGTACGATTTTTATGTACCATTGGTGCTGCTCGTATGAGTCACTTGTCCTCAAAATCTGTAAAAAAAACTTTGAGAAATAAAATCTACAGTAAGTTACTGAGACTGGGGAGTTCTTATAACAGTAAAGTGTCTACCTCTGAAGTGGTGCAAATGTCAGTAGAAGGTGTGGACCAGCTGGATATTTATTTTGCCTCTTATCTTCCGCAATTCTTTTACAGCATGATTGCTCCTATTACCTTATTCGTAGTGCTATGCTTTATCAACTGGCAGTCAGCATTGATTTTGTTAGGGTGTGTTCCGCTCATTCCAATTTCCATTGCTCTGGTACAAACATTTGCAAAAAAACTGTTATCTAAATATTGGGGACAATATACTGCTTTGGGAGATACCTTTTTGGAAAATCTGCAAGGATTGACCACTTTAAAAATTTATCAGGCAGATGCGAAAAAAAATGAAGAAATGAATGTGGAGGCAGAGCACTTCAGAAAAATAACCATGAAAGTGCTTACCATGCAGTTAAACTCCATTTCCATCATGGATATTGTAGCATTTGGTGGCGCTGCGGCCGGTATCGTAATGGCGGTTAGTCAGTTGGCGGCAGGTAATATCGATTTTGCCGGCTGTATTATCATTATTTTGCTTTCAGCCGACTTTTTCATTCCAATGCGTCAGTTGGGTAGTTTTTTCCATATCGCAATGAACGGTATGGCGGCCAGCGATAAGATTTTCCATTTGTTAGATTTAGAAGAGCCTCAGGAAAAAACAAAAACAGTTCCAAATCATAACTGTGATATTGCATGCAGTCATGTAGGATTCCGTTACAATGAAGAACGAGAAATTTTAAAAGATATCAATGTACAGTTTCCTCAAGGCAGTTTTACAGCCATTGTAGGTGAAAGCGGCTGTGGTAAATCTACGTTAGACGGCATTCTTATGGGCCGCAATGCACCGTATCAGGGTCATATTACCATTGGTGGTGTAGAACTAAGTGAGATTGAAGAAAGTAATTTAATGCAGACCATTACTTATATTAGTCATAACAGTTATTTATTTAAAGGAACTGTACGTGATAATTTGTTAATGGGGGACCCCAATGCCACAGACGAACAAATGTGGCATGTGCTGGAACAAACAAAACTTGCTGCATTTTTGCGCAGCGAGCAAGGTTTGGATACGCTCTTATTGGAAAAGGCGTCTAACTTGTCAGGCGGTCAATGCCAACGTTTGGCGCTGAGCCGTGCACTGCTTCATAATAGTCCTATTTATATTTTTGATGAGGCTACCTCTAATATTGATGTAGAGAGCGAAGACGATATTATGGAGCAAATCTATCATTTGGCAAAGACTAAAACAGTCATTCTCATTTCTCACAGACTTGCAAATGTAGTACAAGCAGACCATATTTATGTGATGAAACATGGCAGTATTACAGAACAGGGTACGCATGAGCGCCTGATGGAACAGCAAGGAACTTACTATGAGCTTTATCATAGCCAGAAACAGCTGGAGCAATACGGAAAGGAGGCAGCCGTATGAAAAAGAGAAGCAATCTTACGGTAATGATGCGTCTGATAGGTCTTGTAAAGCCGTTGACCGGTTATATGATTTTAGCAGTATTGCTTGGCGTGGTCGGTTTTTTATGTGCTATTTTCATTACCATTTTCGGCGGCTGGGCTTTGTTGGATGCCCTGCATATGGAATCTCCTGTTCCAATGGCTGCTGCATTTGCCATAGCAATTTCCATTGCTGTTGCGCGCGGTTTCCTCCGTTACGGAGAACAGGCCTGCAATCACTATATTGCGTTTAAATTATTGGCTTTGATTCGCGACCATGTGTTTAAAGCGCTGCGTAAACTTTGCCCTGCTAAATTAGAAGGAAAAGGAAAGGGCAATCTGATTTCAGTAATTACTTCTGACATCGAATTATTGGAAGTCTTTTATGCGCATACCATTTCTCCTATTTTAATTGCATTTTCCGTGTCCGTTATTATGATTGGCTTTATCATGAGCATTCATTGGGTGCTGGGACTGGTAGCATTGGCAGCATATTTGGTTGTTGGTGTAGCGGTACCAATGATTGTATCCAAAATGAGTGGAGATACAGGCAATCAGTTTCGTGAGCAATCCGGCTCTTTAAGCAGCTTTGTGTTGGATAGTCTGCGTGGCCTGGGTGAGAGCATCCAATATCAAACAGGTAAAAAGCGTTTGGAAGAGTTGGATAGCCGCACGGATAGCCTAACCAAAGAAGAGGAAAAGCAAAAAAAATATATGGGACGAAATATGGCAATTACCAATACCATTATTTTAATTTTCAGTTTGTTGATGTTAACGGCGGCATCTTTGTTATACGTAAACAACATGATTAGTTTTGAAGGGTTATTGATTTCCGTCATTGCTATGATGAGTTCATTTGGCCCGGTCGTTGCTTTGGCAAATTTGGGAAGCACGTTGCAAAATACATTTGCAGCAGGCAACCGCGTATTGGATATTTTGGAAGAAACACCTTTGACAGAAGATATTACGGGAAAACCGGAAGTATCATTTACAGGAGTGCAGGTAGAAAATGTAACATTTGCATATGACAAAGAAGTAGTTCTGTCAGATATTAGCATGGCTGTACCCAAAAATAAAATTGTTGGCATTGTCGGTAAAAGCGGCAGCGGAAAATCAACCTTGCTGAAATTAATGATGCGTTTTTGGAAAGTACAGCAGGGAAAAGTAGAAATCTCCAATACCAATATAGAAGCAATCAACACCGATAATTTAAGAGACATGGAAAGTTTAGTAACACAGGAAACCCACTTGTTCCATGCAAGTATTGCACAAAATTTACGGATTGCAAAACAAGACGCAACTCAGGAAGAATTGGAGCAAGCATGTAAAAAGGCATCTATTCACGAATTTATTATGAGTCTTCCAAACGGTTATGAAACTCAGGTCGGAGAATTGGGAGATACTTTGTCCGGCGGTGAAAAACAACGACTGGGGCTTGCCAGAGCATTTTTACACAATGCGCCGTTTATTTTGCTGGATGAGCCGACCAGCAATCTTGACAGCTTAAATGAGGCTGTTATCTTAAAATCCTTACACCAGGCAAGCGATGATAAAACTGTAGTTTTAATTTCCCACAGAGCTTCCACCATGAAAATAGCAGATGATGTATATAATGTAGAGCGCGGAAGGATGAGCTGATGAAAACGGTACAAACCAAACGAGAACGGGAAAAGCGTATGGTAACCGAAATGATAAAACTGTATTGTAAAAAGCAGCATCACACAAAAGGCGGAGCATTATGTCCTGAGTGTGATGAGCTGAACGAATACGCAAAATTGCGCAGTGATAAGTGTCCGTTTATGGAGACAAAAACATTTTGTTCCAACTGCAAAGTGCATTGTTATAAGCCGGTGATGCGTGAAAAAATTCGTGCGGTTATGCGTTTTTCAGGCCCCAGAATGTTATTGCATCATCCGGTATGGGCTATCAGACATGTAGTAGAATCAAAATCAGAGAAAAAGAAATTGGAGGGGCAGACATGAAAAAAGTAAAGAAAATCCTATTTATTGTATTGGGGTGTATTGGTTTGGCTTTGGGCGCTGTAGGCGCAGTGCTTCCTTTAATGCCTGCATTTCCCTTTTTATTGCTGGCAGCCGTTTGCTTTGCCAAAAGTTCTGAAAAGTTGCACAATTGGTTTATTAATACCAAACTATACAAAAAGAACTTGGAATCTTTTGTAAAAGGCAAAGGTATGACTTGGAAGGTCAAAATTAGAATCATGTCTGTTGTAACCGTATTAATGGCAATCGGCTGCGTTATGATGATGAGAGTGCCGATTGGTCAAATTGTACTGGGATGTGTTTGGCTGTTCCACATTCTGTTCTTTATCTTTGGCATTAAAACCATGAAGAAAGAAGAGGAAGAACAAGAGTCCATCAAAGAAGAACTGCCTGAAATTGAATAAAATAAAAAGAGACAGAATATAATTCTGTCTCTTTTTATTTTGGGTTTATTAGGTGGAGGTGATGTGGGGGGACTTATTTGATATGGAATGAAGATGGCTATTTAGAACAGTAAATATCGATGGCGTCTCTGAAAAAATTTGCACAGTTTTCTCCTAGTTGGTCGTAATAGGCCTTAAAACGACTGTCAGATACATAATTGTCGCCCAATGCTTTATGAACTGCTTTAGAGTATATTCCTTCAGGCCAAAACAGGCATAACCATTGGCGATGCAAATCACATGCTTTTTGGGCTTGTTCGCAATTGGGATTTTTTGTTTTTACGGCATTCTTCAATAACAAACGGATTTCGTTTTCCAAAGTTTCTTGAAGAATCCAAGTTTCTCGGCTCATATCGGATAATCTTTTATTTGCATCAGCCATGATAGCATCGCCATAATTTTGACGCAATTCGTTACCGTATTTTTGCTCTGTTTCAGATAGTATAGTTTGTTTCATCACTTTAAATTTTTCTTCATCTGTCATAATAATGTCTCCTTTCAAGAGTAAAATTGTTTTGCTCACATTTTCAATGAAAAGTTCTATTTGTGATTTTCTTTCTGACAATGCAATTAAATGTCTTTGAAGTACTTGTTCTTTTTCCGTATTTGTCGCGCTAAGTAAGCGAGAAATTTCTTCAAGAGATACGCCAAGTGAACGATAACATAAAATTTGCTCCAGCGTGTCTATTTGTTCCGTTTCATATATACGATATCCGTTTTCTCCAATACGTTTTGGTTTTAATAAATCGATTTCATCATAATAGCGTAAGGTACGGGTACTGACTCCTGATAGATTTGCCAGCTGTTTGATGGTATATTCCATATCATTCACCTCCTGATTGCATTTTAATGGTTGACGTAACGGCAATGTCAATACATCATCGAAAAAAATGACAAAAAAGCGCCTGCATATTTTGCAGGCGCTTTTTTTATATTCTCTTATGCAAGAATCATTGCAGTTAAATCCATAGGATCCAGTTTTTTACCGTCTTTATAGCAACGCATATTTCCGGAAGCAATTTCGTCAATTAAGATAACTTCTCCGTTATGGTAGCCAAATTCAAATTTGATGTCATAAAGGTCAATGCCTTTTTCTTTTAAAGTGTCGGTGATAATGCCGTTGATGGTTTGTGTTAATTTTTTTGTATCCTCAAATTGCTCAGGTGTCATAATGCCCAATGCATCCAAACCTTCACAAGTAATCAGCGGGTCTCCACGGTCATCGTCTTTTAAAGTCACTTCTACATAAGCGTTTAGAGGTTGGCCTTCTGTTACATAATCACCATATCTTTTAAAGAAGCTGCCTACTGCACGATTACGGCAAATCACTTCTACACCTTTACCAAAGCATTTTGCCGGCAGTACTTCCATGGTGGAGTTTTCTACATCTGCAGAAACATAATGTGTTTGAATGCCTGCTTTTTTCAAAATTTCAAAGAAGAAAACAGATACTTTTAGATTTTCTTTGCCAATTCCGTCAATGGTAAGTCCAACTGTGTTGGCGCCAGGGTCAAACACACCGTCAGTGCCGGTGACATCATCTTTAAATTTCAATAAATAATTTCCGTTGTCCAGCGCAAATACATCTTTTGTTTTGCCTTGATATACAGCTTTCATGAATCAAAACCTCCGCAATTTTTAACTGAAGTGATATTTTTATGTCTGCTCTATTTTATCACTTTTTTGTCGATTATGATAGACACAATTAGAAATTTTATATAATTTTGTGAGCATTGTAAATTGTATGAAACAACTTACTGTAATTTTTGTTCAATGGCATGAATGATATGCTCCAATACTTGGATACGTCCGTACTTTTTGCATTGTGTGGGGACCACATGCCACGGCGCAAATTCTGTAGAGGTGTGTTCCAACATCTGATTTACAGCAATTTCGTAGCTGTCCCATTTTTCCCTGTTACGCCAATCTTCAGGGGTGATTTTCCATCGTTTTGACGGTGTGGATTGACGGTCATTAAACCGTTTCAGCTGTTCATCTTTATCAATTTGCAGCCAAAACTTTACAATCACAGCGCCCCAGTCCGTCAATTGCTTTTCCAGTTCATTAATTTCACTGTATGCACGAATTTGTTCTTCTTTTGTGCAGAATTGTTCAATATATTCTACCAGAACGCGGCCGTACCATGTGCGGTCAAAAATTGTAATATGTCCTGTTTTAGGAATGCTGCGCCAAAAACGCCACAAATAGTGGTACTGGCGTTCTTCTTCCGACGGAGCTGCAATTTGCCGTACTTGGTATCCTCTGGGGTCTAAGCTTTGGCAAACACGGTTAATACAGCCGCCTTTTCCCGCAGCATCCCAGCCCTCAAACAGAAACAGTGCCGGAATCTTTTTTCGATATAAACGTGATTGCAGGTCAAACAATTTCTTTTGTAATTTTTTTAATTGTTTATCATAATCATCATCTGATATTTTTTGTCCCAGAGGCACAGTTTGAATCGGTTCGTGTTTTAAAGTTGGATAGGTATCGGAAGGCATAAGAATAGGCCATGTTTTATTTTCCAACTGACTGGCAGAACTTTGAATAGTGTTGATGACCGTTTCAAAAATAAATGCAGATGCTTCATCCAAATAAGAAGCATCTACCACATGCCATGGCGCAATTCCCGTATTGGTAGATTCCAGCATATCTTGGTACACTTTATAAAAATGGTGATATTGATGATATTGTTTCTTTTCTTTTTCCGTAACGCGCCATTTGGTTGCACTGTTATTTTCCAAACCGTCAATTCTATTTTTTAACGTTTTTTCGTTAATTTGAAGAAAGAATTTAATGATAATATAACCTGCATCATGGAGTGTACGTTCAAACTGTAGAATTTCTTTGGTTCGTTCTTCTATTTTATCCTCATCCGTTTGATTTAAAAGTGGGTATGCCGAAATGTCCTGATACCAACTGCAATCCAAAATAGACATTTCTCCCTTTTTGGGAAGCATATTCCAATGGCGCCATAAAAACGGGTGGCGCTTTTCTTCATCTGTCGGAGGAGTAATGTTATGCATGGTTAAATGGCGAAAGTCAAAATGAATCATGAGTTCGGAAATAAATGTGCCTTTTCCTGAAAAGCTCCATCCTTCAAATAATATAATGACAGGCAGTTGATGTTCCCGAATGGTCTGCTGCAAAACCATCAGCTCGTCTTGTAATTGCTTTTTCTCTTTTTTATGTTCTTTCATATGTTTCTTATGTTCTGTTAATTCTATCAGCATAGGATACTTACCCCTTTTTATGTTTCGTTTTTTATGATGGATTCTCTTACGCAATTGTGATTAGTTTACCATAAAAAGAGGAATAATCCTAGAGAAACATGCAGTATTATTTGTAAATTTTACATACATATTGTGGTGTTGTATTGCTATTTACAGTCCCAAAACGTATAATAAAAATAACTATGTTTTTGTATGAGTACAAAATGGAAAGAGGCATTGCGATGGATAGTAGAGTGGAATCCTATTTTGAAGATATCAAAGGAAAAAAGATTGCATTTCTGGGAATCGGAGGCAGCAATTTACCGTTGGCAAAAATCTTTCGTCAAAAAGGTGCAATAGTATTTGCCTGTGACAAAAGAGAAAAAGAACAGCTCGGAAAAACAGGAGAAGAATTGGAGCAAATGGGTATCACCTTAAAATTAGGGGAACATTATTTGGAGCAATTGGACGTTGATATGATGTTCCGCACTCCCGGCATGCGTTTTCATACAAAAGAGCTGGAACAGGCAAGAGAAAAAGGAATTGTTGTAACATCTGAAATGGAAGTGTTTTTTGACCTTTGTCCTTGTCCTATTTATGCAGTTACGGGCAGTGACGGAAAAACTACAACCACAACAATTATTTCAGAATTTTTAAAAGCGGCAGGCAAACGAATACACTTAGGCGGAAACATTGGTACTCCTCTGCTTCCCGAAATTGAGCAAATAGATACAAACGATGTGGCGGTTGTGGAATTATCCAGTTTTCAGCTGATTTCTATGCGCCGCAGTCCAAAGGTTGCAGTGGTGACCAATCTTTCTCCCAATCATTTGGATATGCATAAAGATATGGATGAATATGTACAGGCAAAACGCAATTTGGTACTGCATCAAACAGCAGCGTCCAAAACAGTATTGAATGCAGAAAATCAACTGACCATGTCGTTTGCAAGTGATGTCAGGGGACAATTGTTCACGTTTAGCAGTGCAAAACCATGCAAATATGGGGCGTATTTAAGGCAAGATGGAATGATTGTCATGTCTGAAGGGGAAACGCAAACAGAGGTACTGCATAGCAGTGAGATTAAAATTCCCGGAAAACATAATGTGGAAAATTATTTGGCAGCCATAACGGCAGTGTGGGGAGATGTTCCCCATGAGGCAATTTGCCAAGTGGCAAAAAACTTTGGAGGGGTACCGCATCGTGCAGAGTTGGTCAGAGTGCTAGACGGAGTTTCTTATTACAATGACTCTATCGGAACCAGCCCAACCAGGACAGCGAACGGAACTTTACAGCTGTATGACAGAAAAATAATTTTAATTGCAGGCGGATATGACAAACAAATTCCATACGATACACTTGGTCCAATTATTATGGATAAAGTGAAAACATTAATTTTAATGGGTGCAACAGCCGATAAAATAGAAGCTGCTGTAAAAGCAGCGCCAAACTACTGTGAACAGGAAATTGTAATTTTACATGCCAACTCTATGGAGAAGGCGGTTGCTTTGGCGAAAGAACAGGCACAAAAGGGAGATATTGTATCTCTATCACCGGCTTCCGCAAGTTTTGATTTATATCCAAATTTTGAAGCCAGAGGAAATCATTTTAAGAATATCGTAAATGCGTTGTAAGGAGGGGTACTATGGAACAATTAAAAGAAATGCTGTTTCAGCTTTGCAGTGCGGCAGGTACACCGGGTGATGAGCACTTTGCAGCACTTCAGGCAAAAAAAGCATTGGAGCCATATTGTACAGATGTAACCATAGACCATATGGGAAATGTCATTGGTTTTATGGGAGATAAAAATGCAGAGCGTCAAGTGATGTTAGACGCCCATATAGACCAAATTGGAATGATTGTAACACAGATTGATGAAGATGGTTTTCTGCATATAGCGCCATGCGGCGGTGTAGACCGCCGTGTGCTTCCGGGCGCTCCCGTAACGGTATACGGCCATGAGACGTTAACCGGAATTGTATGTTGTCTGCCGCCTCATTTGGTAGAGGATGACGGCAATAAAGTAGAACCGGTTGATAAGATGGCGGTAGACTTAGGTTTGACCAAAGAAGAAGCAGAGCAAAAGGTATCTTTGGGTGACCGCATTATCATCAACGGTGAACCCCGTACTTTGTTGAATCATCGTGTATCCTCCGCCGCATTGGACGACCGCGCCGGTTGTGCGGCTCTGATTCGCTGTGCACAATTGTTGCATGACAAACCGCTAAAATGTGGGCTGACTATATTGCTCAGTACCAGAGAAGAAACCGGAAGCCAAGGTGCAAAAACAGGCGCATTCCGTATTTTCCCCACAGAAGCAATTGCGGTAGACGTCAGCTTTGCCGACCAGCCCGGAGTGGCAGCCTATAAATGTGGAAAACTGGGGGCAGGACCTATGATAGGCGTATCCCCTACATTAGACCGAGAAATGAAAGATAAATTGGTTCATATTGCGAAAGACGAAGAGATTCCTTATCAAATGGAAGTAATGGGTGGTTCCACAGGTACCAATGCAGATGTCATCGGTACCACACAGTCGGGTGTCAGAACAGCATTGATTTCGATTCCTTTGCGTTATATGCATACACCTGTGGAGGTAGTCGATTTGGAAGATATAGAGCGTGTAGCCAAACTGATGGCTTCTTACATTCATCATAGATAAAGAAAGGAGGAAAAGACATGGCAAATATGAAGTTACTGGAACAATTGTGTACATTAAGAGGCATTTCGGGAGATGAAGAATCGGTTCGAGATTTTATTGTAGCGCAAATTACACCTCATGCAGAACGTGTTACCATAGATGCAATGGGAAATGTGATTGCAGAGAAAAAAGGTGCAAAACCTGCAAAAACAAAGCTAATGTTAAATGCACATATGGATGAAGTCGGTCTGATTGTGACACATATTGATAACGATGGCTATTTAAAATTTGCCACCGTAGGCGGCATTGATAAACGCGTTCTTTGTGGCAGAAGCGTTATCATAGGTAATGGTGTTCACGGCGTAATTGGTGCAAAACCCATTCATCTGCTGAACTCCGAGGAAAGAGGAAAAGCCGTTCCAATCCATGATATGTATTTGGATATTGGAGCTTCCAGCCGTGAAGAAGCCGAAAAAGTGGTCCATTTGGGCGATTCAGTCTGTTTTGATTCTCTGTTTGATACGCAAAACGGTATGATACGCAGTCGTGCATTGGATGACCGTGCAGGCTGTGCCATTTTAATTGATATGATTCAGTCTGAATTGCCTTATGATATGACATTTGTGTTTTGTGTACAGGAAGAGGTAGGTACAAGAGGGTCTCGTACTGCAACTTATCAGGTACAGCCGCAGGCCGCAATTGTTGTGGAAACCACAACGGCAGCAGATGTTGCAGGTGTTCCTAATGAAAAGCATGTGTGCAGCTTGGGCAAAGGTGCGGTTATTTCCTTTATGGATAAAGGAACCATTTATGATCGCGCATATTACGATTTGGCACTGGATACAGCAAGAGAAGAACAATTGCCTTGCCAAATAAAACAGGCAGTAGCAGGCGGCAATGATGCGGGGGCTATTCATGCTACCCGTGACGGTGTGCGCACCATTGCGGTATCGTTGGCTTGCAGATATCTGCATTCTGCGGTAGGACAAATAGCACAAGATGATTTTCACTCTGCTGAAACGCTTATTATGAAATTGGCAGAGAGAATTGCAGGCAGCGAACAAGTATGATTGTGTTGGCAGAAAAGAAAGACTTGGCCCCGATAGCTCAATATCAGGAAACCGATTCTTTTGCATGCAGAATTTTGTGTATTGCAAATATGTATGAGAACTATCCATTTGCAGATTTCTGGATACAAAAGAAAGAAGAGGCAGAGCACCCTACAGCATATCTGTCAAAAATGGACGGCGTAATTACGCTGTTTGCTCATGAAAATGCGGATTTTGATGAACTTTGTATATTTATTAAAATGATAGGAGCAAGGTGTCTGATGTGCCATGCTTCCTGTGCAGAACAATTGCATATTACTCCTGCAAGGACAGGGACTATCATGAAATGGAATGCACATTTGATTGAACAGACCAATAGAACGATTTCTCCCAATTTGCATCAAGTGTACAGTGTATTGCAGGCTTGCAGCAGTAAAGCGTTTCAAGTACCGGAATTTGAGCCGTTTTATTTGGATATGTCTCATAGAATCCGTCATGGCGGAGCAACGGCAGTAGGATATGAAAAAGAAGAAAAAATCATCGCCTGTGCAATGACTGTGGCAGAAACAGAACGTGCTGCCATTATAGGGGCTGTGGCCGTTTTACCGGAGTATCAAAGAAAAGGAATTGGTACCTCTGTTGTACAAAGTTTACTGCATCGTTGTATGGCAAAACATCAGAAGCATATCTACGTGTATTGCAATTCAGAACAAAATGTCCAATTTTACCGCACAATAGGATTTACAGACAGCGGTGTATGGGCGGAATTAGAACAAATCTAAAAGGAGAAAACATGTTTTATCCACAGTTTAAAATAGATTCAAAAATTCAAAATGCAGCGGCGGAAGTCATGAAGAAAATTACTCCGCGTCTGCAGGAAATTGATGAGATTACCGAATATAATCAGCAAAAGATGATGGCTGCATTCCATGAGGCAGGAGTCAGTGAAAGTCATTTTGTATCTTCTACAGGCTACGGCTACGGTGACAGGGGAAGAGACGCATTGGACATGGTATATGCAAAGGCGTTGGGAGCAGAAGATGCTCTGGTACGCCATAATTTTGTAAGCGGAACCCATGCGCTTACCGTAGCTTTATTTGGCGTCCTGCGTCCCGGAGATACCATGCTGAGTGTAACAGGAATTCCATACGATACCTTAAGAGGTGTCATTGGAATGACGGGTGATGCAAACGGTTCTTTAAAAGAGTTTGGGATTCATTATAAAGAAGTGCAGTTAAAAGCAGACGGCACTCCTGATTATCAGGCCATTGAACAAGCGATTGAACCGAATCAAAAAATGGTATATATCCAGCGCTCGAGAGGATACAGCCTAAGGCCATCTTTATTGATAGAAGATATCGAAAAAATTGCGGCAATTGCTAAGAAAAAGGCGCCGAATTGCATTGTAATGGTAGACAACTGTTACGGTGAATTTGTTCAAACAGAAGAGCCTACTTCTCGTGGTGCTGATTTAATGGCAGGCTCTTTGATTAAAAATCCGGGCGGAGGAATTGCCCCTACCGGAGGATATATTGCAGGAAGAAAAGACTTGGTTGAAAGCTGTGCTTATCGTTTGACAACTCCGGGTACAGGCAGAGAGATAGGAGCGACACTGGGAAATAACAGGGAATTATTTTTAGGCGCGTTTCATGCGCCTCATGTAACGGGAGAAGCACTCAAAACAGCAGTATTCACTGCGGGATTAATGAATCATTTTGGTTATGATGTTACTCCTGCATGGAATGAACCGAGAGCAGATATCATACAGGCAGTGCTGTTGGAAAAAGAAGAAGCGCTGATTGCATTTTGTCAGGGAATTCAGAAAGGAGCGCCTGTAGATTCTTTTGTTGTACCGGAACCATGGGATATGCCCGGATATGATTGTCAGGTGATTATGGCGGCAGGCGCATTTACTTTAGGTGCATCTATCGAGTTATCTGCCGATGCACCGTTGCGTGAACCATATGCTGCTTGGATGCAAGGTGGACTCAATTTTCACAGCGGAAAATTGGGCGCGATGCTTGCAGCGCAGAGTATGTTGGAAAAAGATTTGATAAAATAGTAAAAAACTGTTGACTTTTTGGTGCGGCTTTGATATAATCCTACTTGCGTCAAGAAATTGTCGCATCAAAATATGCGGGTGTGGTGGAATTGGCAGACACGCCAGATTTAGGTTCTGGTGGGCGACCGTGCAGGTTCAAGTCCTGTCACCCGTACCAACGTAAAAACCGCGTAACTAGGTCAAATGGCTTGGTTACGCGGTTTTCTTTGTGTTATATTTGGTTCAAAAATCTTAAAAAACAGACAAAAAACCTGTAAAAATGCAACACATGCAACACGAAATGCAACACGGATTTTCTCTTTACATATTTACAGTTTCGAAAAGTAGTCTAACACAATTTTATCATTTTTTGTCTTTTGGTCGTCTAGTGCATGGGTGTAAATTTTTTGGAGTGTTTCTCGTGACTTCCAACCTCCACGCTCCATAATGTATATATCTGGGACATTTAACGCATGCATTATGGAAGCGGAGTAATGCCGCAGCTTGTGAATTCCAAACTTTTCGTTGGTGACTTTATCTCTCAATTCCGCGAAAGCATCAGTGATTGAGTTTGGAGTAAGATTTACTACTCTTTCTCCTTCTTGTAGTCCTTCTCTTAACAACTTCATAGTTTCTGGCGGAAAATCTATAGTACGTGTACTTTCTTCGGTTTTAGGCAGTTTCACAACCCATTTTCCATCAGCATCTTTTACCATAGCTTTATCCACTTTTACGGAGTTTCCCACAAGGTCGCTTTCAAGTAAGGCGCTTATTTCTGACCGTCTTAGTGTACCGATGGAGGCTAAAATAATCGCTTTTAGTAGGTCAGGGTTGGTGCATGTGTCTATCAAAGATTTTATCATTTCATCATCGGGGACGTAGACTTTTTTCTTTATCTTTTGTGGCAGTGTTGTACTTACCTTAAAATTTGGCAAAAACATAGATAAAACAGATACCAAAAGCCCATGCATGTTATGAACCGTTTTGGGTGAGTATAGCCCTGCCGCACGATTGACAGCGATTTGAATATTTTCTTGTGTTATTTTTTGTATAGGTAGCGGCATAAGCTCGGGAAAATCATGCTTTTGTTGCCGTCTATACTCTCTAAGGGTTGACGGACTTAAAACATTACTTTTACTCTCGATATATCTTGTATATCCGTCATATAAAGTGATAGAGTGAGTGCTTGACCTTAACTTTTTATTTAAGCTATAGTCAGCGGCCAAAAACTCCGCTTCTTTTTTTGTTTCTGCCGTAAAGGATTGGTATTTCCTTTTGCCATTACTGTCTGTATAGTCATATACTAAAGCTCGCCACTTACCAGATGGTAGTTTTTTAGCCTTTGCCATTGCTGTACCTCCTAAAAAAAGGGCGCAAAAAAGCAGCCCCCTTGATTTTTACGGGCTGCAATGGTACAATATTTTTGGTATTTATATTACTGTACTATGTAGCCCTAGGGTTATATAGTCAACGTCTCTATCCTGCGCCAACAGGGTAGGGGCGTTTTTTATTTTTACTTGTTATTTATACATAATCAAAGTGTTGAATCCTTCTGAATTTCCTGTCATTCCTTGGTTTTGTAGAGAATTAAACTTTACATCTACGATCTGATACCCTTCACGCTGCATACAATGCAAAATATAATCTATTTGGGTGGTATACTTATCATCACATCCGAAAGCGGCGTTACCCCACTTACTAAAGCTGTTTATCATCACGACATGCAGTGCTCCGTCTTTTTGCTTTAGATACTGTCTGACCTCTTCGTATACATTAGCTGCCCTTTTTTCTTGACCTTTTGTAAACATTCCCATAAAACTTCCCCCTAAAAATTGACAAAAAACGCCAATTTAGTATAATAATGTTGGGGGTGTGACATTTATCCCTATTCAAACCGTTCACTATGGCAGTAGTGAGCGGTTGTTTTTATTGTATAGTATATTTAACTTCAACAACCTTTCCTATAATACGAATTTCTGTATTTTTTAAGCTGTATATTTGTGTTTGGTGGATTGGGTTTGTCGATTTCGGCTCTAGTATAACCATATCATTTTCCCTGCGAAACTGTTTTACTGTGGCGTTTTCATCGTTAACCATAACAACAGCTATTTCTCCGTTTTCTACGCTTTCTTGGCGACGTACAATCAAAGTAGCACCGGGATAAATCATAGCTGCATTCATGCTATCACCTTTTACGATAAGCCCGAAGTATTCCGCGCCCCCATTAAGTTCTGTATATGTATAACCTTCAATGTGCTGTTCGGCGTAAAGTGGAAGTCCTGCGGAGATATATCCTAGTATCGGTATTTTATGTGTAGGATTGTATTCAAAAGCTCCCTCTGGAAGGATATTATTTTTTTCATCCCAGCCCATTAAGTAGGCGGGAGAGGTATCGAAAATTTCAGCAAGCTTTGCAATGGTATGCTGTTTTAAATTTTTTATTTCTCCACTTTCATACCGCTGTACCGTTGCTTCTTTAACTCCTAAACGATTTGCAACTTCTAGTAAAGTCATTTTATTTTGAAGTCGTTTTTCCTTAATTCTGTCTCCTAATGTCATCATATTTAAAACCTCTTTCTAATATCTAATTATACATAATTTTTCTTAAAATGCAAGATTTAAACGCAAAAATATTAAAAAACTTACTTAAAAGGTATTGACAATATGTTAAATTTAGTATAGAATAACTTACGTAGAAAGAAAGTTGGTGATAAATATGTATTATGTAAATATTCCAGAGCTAAGGGCGGAAATGGGACGACAAAATTTAAGTATATCTGCTCTGTCGCGAAAAATGGGGGTAAGCCGTGAAACGGTAAACAATGTATTAAAAGGGCAAAATCCCACTTACCCATTTATATGTAAAAGTATTGAAGCTCTTGGGATAACTAAAACTAAGGCATTGGATATTTTTTTTGCAGCAAAACTTACGTAAAAAGTAAGAGTTGTTGCACATAAAAAAGAAAGGAGCAAAGAAATGTTTATACGAAAGAAAAAACTGCAAGAAATTTTAAAGCGTATTGAATCACTGGAAGATAGCGAACAAAAAGTTATAACCGCGGAACACGGGAAGCAAAAGTTGTCCTACTATATACGTTTATTTTCGTCTTACATAGGAAAAGACCGCAACCAAGAATTGCGGTCTTTCGGAAAAAATAATTAAAGTTTTTTAATCGTTTCAGTAAGTTCTGATATTGCATAAAATGTCATCGTAGATAATCTAGAAAGGTCTGCTATTGTAGCTGGTTTGGTTGAATCTTCGGGAAATAGTGCCATATCTTTACGATAATTTTCGACAATATCATCCAGCTTTTTACATATGCTTGACTTATCCATAATAATCACCTCCTCCCTAATAAATTTTACCACTATATGGGAAAGAGGGCAATCAAAGCAAAAACAAAATAGAAAGATTGGTGAACTATTTTCACATAAAATGTTAATTAAAATCACAGAAAGGAGGTGAGAGAATGCCAAAAGTAACATACGGAAAAGACCTTATTCTTGAAAAGAATAGAAAGCAAGCATCGGCTGTGATAGAACACTGCATGCAAAAAAACGGTTTAAATGCAAAAGAACTGGGAGTTAAGTTAGGTGTATCCAGAAGTACAGTTAATGAACGCAGAAAAGACGCTTCTAGGCTAACGCTCAAGGAACTATGCGCCCTATACAAGGCTATAGGTATAGAGTTTAAGCTGCCACAAGTAGTGATAGGAGATGACTAAATGAAAAAGATATTTGACTGGGTGACGATAGGACTAACCGTTGCCTTGACTATATCAGCCCTTGGTGTAGTCGGGAGCTTTGAGCAAGGCAGACTTGATACAGCAGGCTTTTTTATAGGACAAGCCGTGTGCATAGCTGGTATCGCCTTACTTGCAGTAGTCCATCATCTTTTGAGTAAAAAAAGAAAAAGCCCCAGAGGAGCGGCAACTCCTACTAAGGGCAAAGAAAATATAATACATAAAAAGTATAGCAGATAGGAGAGTGCATGTCAAATGAATGCGTCAAAATCATTAGAAACGTTAGATTTAGCAGGCCAAAATGAAATAGAGATATTAAAAGCTCTACATGTGCTTGGATACAGATATATCGTGAAAGACTACGATTGTTGCCTATGGGCTTTTAAAAAGCGACCAAGATACAGCGCAATCAGAGGTGAGTGGGGGCCAGCGTTTGGTGATTTATGTCCGTTTTTAATGGAATTTAGGCCTCGAGAAACATCCATCGGTTTTGTTAAACCCACGGATAAAGAACCTTTCGATATTAAAGTGTTTTTGGAGGGCGAAGGATATGAAGGCTAGAAATCACCCAGCATTTGCAGATGACAAGCGGAACATCATTGATGATGTAGATTACTTGGTGAAGATATACAAAGGATATACGGCACTACAGCAAGAGTGCAAAGCCAATTTATATCAAATTTTTAATGGAGGGGTTCAAGTCACTGACCGTATCGAAGTTTTAGCTAGTGCCGTGGGAGTCGAGTTGAGCACAGTAGAGCAAGATGACTGGATGAATCCTTATAAGAAGTTTTTTACATACAAAGACGTTGAATTTTATCAGTATGAGTGGAAGGTGGACGTAGAGCAATGAAGATATATGAAATCAGTAACGAATACAATCAATTTTTACAGGCAGTTGAGGATGAAGAAATCCCGATTGAAGCTGTAGCAGATACATTAGAGGGTATCAAGGGAGAGTTCAATGAAAAAGCAGATAATATCGCATGTATGATAAAAAACCAAGAGGCTGAAATGCTTGCGATAAAAGCGGAGAAAGAAGCTTTGGATAAGCGTATGAAGTCAAAAAAAGCGCAGATTGATAGCCTGAAACATTATTTGTCTTGCTCCATGCAGGCTATCGGTATGGAGAGATTGGAAACACCAAGAAATGCGATTTCTTTCAGAAAGTCAACATCTTTGTACATAGCTGATGAAGAAGCGTTCAAAGAGCAGTATCCAGATTTATGCATTACGGAAACTACAGTAAAAATTCCAAAAGCAGAGGTTACAAAGCTGATGAAAGAAGGAAAAGAACTTGAAGGCGCAGAGATTAAAACAAGTATGAATTTGCAGGTGAAATAAAATGATGTTTAGAGCGTTAAGAGCGGATGAAATAGAGTGTCGTGTGCAACAAATTAGGCAGGGAAAGAAAGACCCGAACAAAAAATATGTTCAACTTTTGCTATATAAAGATGCGAGATGCGACCAAAAAATACTGGACGAAACTGTTGGAGAAATGAACTGGCAACGCAAGCACTCAGAGCACAATGGAAATTTATTTTGTTCTATTGGCATTTATGATTCAGAGAAAAAAGAGTGGGTTTGGAAAGAAGATGCGGGCACTGAAAGCAATATGGACGCTAAAAAAGGACATGCCAGCGATAGCTTCAAGCGTGCAGGCACTAACTGGGGAATCGGACGTGAGTTATACACACGGCTTAAAATCTTTTTTGAGTTAAACGATGGTGAGTTTTTTGAAAAGAATGGGAAAATCGCTACAAATGAGAGTTTTTATGTAAAGTCAATTTTTACTGAAAATGAAACAATTGAAAAAATAGAAATTGCAGATAAGCATGGTTGTGTGAGGTGGAAAAAGTGAGCAAATCTATCATACAAAAAGATAAAGTTTGTTACATCTGCGGTACAACTGCGAGCCTTGAAGAACATCATATTTTTGGTGCAAGCAACCGTAAGAAAAGTGAAAAATACGGGTTAAAAGTGTATTTGTGCCACAAGCACCACAATGAAAATATCCCAGGTGACCCAGGCGTACATCATTCAAAAGCGTTGAATGTTTGGTTGAAGCAAATCGGACAAAGAGCTTTTATTGAAAGCTATCCTGACAAAGACTTTTTGACAGAGTTCGGGAGAAACTACCTATGAGCGGCGTAGAGCTTATGCAGGAGCTATCTGCAAAAGTATCTTTGTTAGACAGTGCCTTGCAGCAGTTAGGTAATAGGGGCAGGGCTTATGCAAAAGCTGAACAAGATTATAGGGTATCTCTTGCAAAAAAGATACTGGAAGAGCGTGACAAAGGTACTCCTGTAACGATAATCAGTGATATATGCCGAGGAAACGCGGAAATCGCAGGGCTAAAATTCAACCGAGATGTAGCGGAAACGTCATATAAGGCAGCTTTGGAAGCGTGTAACGTTTACAAACTGCAAATTAAAGTCTTAGAAAATCAAATTGACAGAGAATACAGGGGGTAACAATGAATAGCGTAGTTTTAATCGGTCGATTGACAGCTGACCCAGAGCTAAAGCATACACAAAACGGCAATGCGGTAACAGGCTTTAGTATAGCTGTTGACCGTCCATACCAAAAGTCAGGAGAAGAAAGACAGGCTGACTTTATCGACATTGTAGCGTGGAGAGGTACAGCAGAGTTTATCTGCAAATACTTTAAAAAGGGCAGAAAGATAGCTGTTCAAGGAGCTATCCAAACCAGAAGCTACACAGACAAAGACGGCAATAAACGAAAAGCGTTTGAAGTTTTAGCGGAAAAAGTGGAGTTTGCAGACAGCAAGCAGGAAAAGAAGAGTAGTGCTGATGTACAGTATACACCTGAAAGCGGAGGCTTTGAGGAAATTATGGACGACGGGGACTTGCCTTTTAACTGAGGGTTAGCGTTTATCCCGTGAATACAAAAGCGCAGGAAGTGATACTATGAATATTATTGATTACATACCAAAAGGACGTGAAAACGCCGTCACAAGAGCCGAACTGTGTAGGAAAATCGGCTTACCAGATAGAACCGTCAGAGAGCTCATATCACAAGCCAGACGGGAAACCTGCATACTTAATGCGCAGGACGGAAATGGATATTATCGTCCTGAAAAAGAGGATATCCCTGCCGTTAAAGGTTGGCTAAAGCAGGAGACTGCACGGGCAAAATCTATATTTTGGAGCGCAAAAGGCGCAAGAAAGTTTTTAAAGAATAACTAAGCCGGATATATACGGGGGTTCCCTGATTGTTTGCATTCGTGGGTGGTCTTGGCGTTTCCGTACGGCAGATAGTGAAAAATCGGAGGAAACTATGAAAGATGGGATTTCATATTTTCCTTTGGATTGTGAATTGGACAGTAAGTTTGAGTTAATAGAAGCAGAATTTGGTTTACAAGGATTTGCAGTAGTCGTCAAGCTCTTGCAGCGCATTTATGGGGGTGAAGGTTACTATTGTGAATGGACAAATGAGGTGGCGTTGTTGTTCGCAAAGCGCAACAGTACGGGTGGCAGCGTTGTTTCTGAAATAGTGAGTGCTTCTATAAAAAGAGGTATTTTTGATAAAGACATGTTTGAAAGATACGGGATTCTTACATCAAAAGGAATCCAGTTAAGGTATCTAAAAGCAGTAGACCGCAGAAAGCAAGTCAAAATCAAAAAGCAATACCTCTTGGTTGAGTGTGCCCTTTTACCGAAAAATGTATGCATTATCGAGGAAAGTGTAAACATTATTCAAAAAAATGCTGACATTTCACAACAAAGGAAAGAAGAGGAAAGTAAAGTAAAGAAAAGTAAAGGAGACACTATATGCGCGCATGTGCCGTTTTCTGAATTTTGGATTTTGTATCCTAAAAAGCAAGCAAAGGCAGCAGCAGAAAAAGCATACTTAAAGATAAAGCCCGATAGGGCATTATTCGAAAAGATGAAAAAGGCACTGGAAGCGCAAAAAGCATCTTTTGATTGGCAAAAAGAAAGCGGTAGATATATCCCACTACCTGCAACCTGGCTAAACGGTAAGAGATGGGAGGATGAGTTGGAGGATGTACACAGTGGACTACAAAGCAGAAATATTGAAAATAGCGCCCCCAGAAGTGATTTCGAAGATTCAATTTTCTGATTCATTGGAAATGTATCAGGAAAAAGAGTGCCGCAACCTAAACTCCTTGACAGGTGACCTAAAAGGATATGATTGCGAGATATGCAAAAATAAAGGTGTTGTATATGTCCTTAAAGGGGGCTGTATGGTCGCACAGGAGTGTAAATGTATACCAGTAAGGCAAACTCTTATCCGAGTGCGCAAAAGTGGATTAGAAGACATTTTGAAGCAAAATACATTTGAAACGTATAGCACAGATGAACCGTGGCAAGAAAGAATCAAAAAAACAGCCATTAATTTTTTAGAGGATTATCAAGGAAATTGGTTTTTCATAGGTGGACAAGTTGGAGCAGGTAAAACGCATATATGCACGGCACTAGTCGGAGAGTTTATCAATCGGGGCTATGCAGCAAAGTATATGCTGTGGAAAGATGAAGCAACGAAGCTGAAAAGTGTGGTAAATGACGCTGATAGCTATGAGCCTTTGATGTATGAGCTAAAAACCATACCAGTTTTGTACATAGACGATTTTTTCAAGACTTCCTTAGATGACAGGGGAAACAGAGTGCCTCCTACACAAGGCGACATTAACTTGGCGTTTGAGATACTTAATCACAGATACAACCAAAACAAAATAACGATTATTTCATCAGAAATGACGATACGTGAACTTATCGCTTGTGATGAAGCAGTAGGAAGCAGAATTTTTCAACGCACTAAAAAGTATCAGCTTAGTTTATCTAAAGACCAAAATAAAAATCAGAGGTTGAAATGATGAAGATGACAAGTTTCACCATACACGGTGAGCCGCAAGGAAAGGCAAGACCGAGGGCGGTAAGACAGAGTGGAATAATGCATATTTATACACCGCAGAAGACAAAGGATTATGAGCGAGAAATTGCGATGGCATATAGGACACAGTGTACTGGGATGTTTTCCGGTGCGGTTGAAATAGAAATACATGCTTACTATGAGATACCAAAAAGTGCATCACGTAAAAGAGTGCTTGACATGGTGTCTGACAGGGAAAGACCGACAAAAAAGCCAGATGGCGATAACATCGCGAAAGCGGTATGCGATGCACTGAATGGTGTAGCTTACAAAGATGATTCTCAGGTGGTAGACTTGACCGTCAGAAAATACTATTCAAAATTTCCACATGTGCAAGTTTTTATTTCGGAGGCGAAAAGTGATGGAGAATCTCACTGAATTCTATCCCGCATTTAAGCAAGTGGGGCTAAAAAAGACAGGCGGAAAAGGCTGTGCTATTATCTGCAAAGATAACGACTATGAGTGTAAAAACTGCCCTTTGCAAGAGGCACTGGACAAGCTGTATAGGCTGGAAATGGATGAAAAATGACATTTAAAGAAGAGGTTAAGCTGTACCTGAAAAGTAAAAAGATAACTCAAAGAGAGTTTGCGTCCTGGGTTGGTATAAGTGGAAACTATGCACAGGCAATCCTAGCTGGACGAGCGAACCCCAGTGAATCTGTAAAGAGTAAAATGTTGCATTTATGCAAGTTAGAAAAAGTGTCAGAATGTGTAGAGAAGCACAACAGATGTTACGGCTGCTTCTATAGAAGAGCTGTGCCTACGATTGGTTGCACTGTATATGCATGTCACTACATGATAGATACAGGTAAGAAAAGAGGTGTTACACCGCAAGAGAGCTATAAGCATGAGGGCACGCCGTACAAGAAAAAGCAAAAGGGTATGACAGCAAGGAAAAGTGTTTATCTAGTGACAACGAAGGGGAAACAAGTATGATTTTATCGGGAAAAGAAATCGAAAGAGAAATAAAAAAAGGAAATATTTTGATAAATCCTTTTAATCCTAGTCAAGTAAACCCGAACAGTTATAACTTAACACTGCATAACGAGTTATTGGTATATGAAGATAACATACTGGATATGAAAAAGCCGAATCCGACCAAAAAATTAGTGATTCCGGAAGAAGGATTATTGCTGGAGCCCAATAAGCTGTATTTGGGAAGAACAAAAGAATTCACAACTACCAGTAAATATGTACCTATGTTAGAAGGACGTTCTTCTACAGGTCGTTTAGGTCTGTGTATACATGTAACTGCCGGCTTTGGAGATATTGGATTTGCAGGTTACTGGACATTGGAAATTTATTGTATCCATCCACTGATTATTTATCCTGATATTGAAGTGTGCCAAATCTATTATCACACCATAAAAGGCGACTATGATTTGTATAACAGCGGAAAGTACCAGAATAATACAGGGATTCAATCAAGCATGATGTATAAAGATTTTATGAAAGAGGTATGTATATGAATTTATATTTATTAACGCAAGATGTAAACATGGGTTGGGATACATACGATTCCGCTATTGTTTGCGCAGAGAGCGAAGAAGAAGCAGTTAAGATACACCCCAATGGAGATTTTTTTGATACTGGGTGGAGATGGCTCGAAGAGTGGGTGGAAACCCCTAAGTATGTGAAGTGCCGAAAGATTGGAGTAGCTGATGAATCCGTTGAAAAAGGTGTTGTTTTGGCTTCGTTTAACGCGGGATAGTTGAGGTAATCAAATGACATTTTTAGACTTATTCTCCGGCATAGGAGGGTTTCGTCTTGCGATGGAGCAGGCGAGACATACCTGTGTCGGGCACTGTGAGATAGATAAGTACGCAAATAAAAGCTACATAGCGATGCATAAGCCAAGGGAGTGTGAGTGGTATGCAGATGACATTACAAGGGTTCGAGCAGAGGACATGCCAAGAGCCGACTGCTGGTGCTTTGGATTCCCATGCCAAGATATCAGCATTGCAGGAAAACAGCAAGGTTTCGCAGGACAGCGTTCTAGCTTGTTTTTTGCAGTTACAAACCTTATTAGAGGACAAGCGGAAAAAGATAGACTCTCTTACTTACTCATTGAAAACGTTAAAAACTTACTTAGTATTAACAGAGGGGTTGATTTTGCACGGCTCCTCCTGGAATTGGACGAAATCGGGTATGATGCAGAGTGGGCGGTGCTCAACACTGCCGATGTCCTCCCTCAAAACAGAGAGAGGGTTTTCATTGTTGGACATCTTAGAGGACGATGTACCCGAAAAATATTTCCTATCGGAGCAGACAGTGAAAAGGTTGATAAGCTACAAAGACAATGTGTTAATGTGATTACAACCAGAACGGGCGAAAATGCGACAGTCGGATGCTACCCACTTGTTAAAAGTAAACAGCATGAAAAAGGCTTGAAACTGGTCGCGCTGATAGACGGAGAGAACAAGCAGGCAAACAGGGTATACAGTCCAGACGGGATAAGCCCGACATTGAATACCGGGACAGGGGGACGGCTTGAGCCAAAGTTCATTTTATCCGATAAAAATGGATATAGAGTAAGAAAGCTCACCCCTCGCGAATGTTTCCGTCTGCAAGGCTTTCCCGATGACCATTTTGACCGTGCGAAAGCGGTATGTTCAGACAGTCAGCTATATAAGCAAGCGGGTAACACTGTGACTGTGCCTGTAGTATATGAGATAGCAAAAAGAATGGAGAGAGGAGAATAAAGTGGAACTTTCAGAAATTTGCCGTAAAACACTGGAAAATTTTAAAGTAGACAGTGTGAAAGATTTATCAGAAGTTTTATTTACAGTATGCAAAGAAAACGATATTGAAAAAATCAAAGGCTTTGCAGATATAGTGCAAGATTTAAGTATTGATTGGCTTCAAAAAATATTTCAGTATTATGAGGCAGATAGAAAAGATAAAAAACAAGATTTTACTCCTAAAAGTCTTGCTGAGCTAGTGGGATTACTGGTAGGAGATGACACAGAAATAGTTGATATGTGCGCAGGCGGACAAGCAGACGAGAGAAACGATGGAACTGATAAAGGATGAGATTTTGAAAGTATGTCCGTACTTAAAAAATTTATTAGTTCCAAAGTGTGTATATCGTGGCGGGCTATGCGATGAGTTCAAAAGCTGTGGATACAACAAAATTTATAAAGTGGTGTAGAGTATGAAAGCAAGGATTCCAGCCAAACAAAGACTGTCAAAGCAAATGCAGGATTCGATTAAAGAGATTGTAAGCAAAGAAAGAGAAAAACAAGGCAAAGAGCTGATAGAGCAGATATTAAAAGTATCACTTATTAATCTGAACCGAAATTTCGGATTTGGACAGCAGCGTTTAATAAAGTTTCTTGATACAGTAACAGATATGTTTGAAGAGCATCGGGAGGATGAGCTTTACTGGTATCATGTGGATAAGATTTTAAAGGAAGAACTAAAAGTTGATATGGAGGGATTAAATGAACTGGATAAGTGAATCTATATCAGATTTGCGCCTATACGGACAGCGTAAAAAGTTTTTAGAGAATGTTGACAGTCAATTAATATGGCTTGAAAATGATTTCGCTGCTTTAAAGGGTTGTGCGACAGATAGTGAAGCTGTTGACGGTGGAGCAAGCAAAAGTGAAGACCATTTGTTGAATAATATCGTAAAAAGGGATAAGCTAAAGCTAAGTAAAAGATTAGCTAAAGAATTTGTGGAGCAAATAGATAAAACCTTGGATATGTTACCTAAGCAACAAAAAGATATTTTGACAGAGTTTTTTATAGATAGAAGTAAAGGACATATTGAGCGGTTGATGGCAAAATATCACGTAGAGCAAGCACATATTTACAGATTAAAGAATGAATCTCTTTATTCGTTTACAATATTAAGATACGGTGCAAGCAATACTCAATGATAAAAAGAGGATAAGTTTTTTCACAATATCTATAGTAAAATATAAACTGGGATTTGTGGTTGAAGTAATTTCATTCTCATGACACTCCTAAACATATCGCCTGTGTGCCGCGGCATTCCACGGAAACACACATAAAATATCCGTAGTGGCGACACGGACTATATATAGCTGGTTATATCGCAGTAGTGGTATCGAGCAAGGGCGTGACCTTGCCAGCTAGTCCAAATATAAGACTGTGCGCAATGCACGGTCTTTTTTTATTAAATTATATATCGAGGTGAGGTGTTGGCTAATGATAAAAATTTAGTACCGCTCGGAAATCGAACAACGAGCGAACAACGAGAAATAGCTCAAAAAGGTGGAATTGCCAGTGGCGAATCAAGGAGAAGGCGGAAGCTGTTGAAGGATAGTATGAACGCCTTATTAGAACTGCCCGTATCAAGCACGAGAGAATACAATGCATTAATCAAAATGGGAATCGACATAGAAGATATTGACAACAGCCAATTAATTGTGTTGGCGTTATTTAATAGAGCGAAGTCTGGTGATGTAACTGCTATTAAAGAACTTCGCAATTTGATTGGTGAAGATAGTGCCGAAGATAAAAGCGCGGGACAATTAGAGCGTTTGATTGAAGGATTGAAGTATGACTAGTGTATATACACCAAAGCAACGAGAGTTACTAAGATTATGGCAAACGAATAAGTTAAAGCGTATTAATTTGTTATCCGGTTCTGTGCGTTCCGGTAAAACATGGATTAGTCTAGTGTTGTGGGCTTTTTGGGTTGCGACAATGCCAAAAGAAAAGAATTACCTTATGACAGCAAAATCTCTTACAACATTAAAGAGAAACGTGCTAGATTTGCTAACAGAACTGGTAGGAGAAAAGAATTTTATATTTTCTATTGCGCAAAAACAAGCTTATTTATTTGGAAGAAAAATATACTTAGAAGGTGCAAACGATGCCAGAGCAGAAAGCAAGATACGAGGTATGACATTGCAAGGAGCTTATTGTGATGAATTAACATTATACGGGGAAGATTTTTTTACTATGATGTTATCTCGTTTGTCCGAATCAAACGCAAAGTTATTTGCAACAACAAACCCAGATACACCGATGCATTGGCTTAATAAAAAATATATTGAACGAAGACATGAATTAAATATGTTACTGATGACTTTTTTAATTGATGATAATACATTTCTTGACACAAAGTATGTCGAAGAACTTAAAAAGGAATATGTCGGCGTTTTCTATGATAGGTTCATAAAAGGTGAATGGATTGTAGCGGAAGGGCTTGTATATGATTTTTTTCAAAGCAAAAAAGATACAATTATAAAAACAATTGATATGAATGACTATAACGAGTTTTATGTCAGCATTGACTATGGCACAATCAACCCATGTTCTATGGGTTTGTGGGGAGTTAACGGCGAGGGAGCCGCTCGCATAAGGGAAAGTTACTTCGATAGTAGAAAAGAAGGCAGGCAAAGAACAGATGAGGAACATTATCAAGCACTGGTTGAGTTGGTAAGAGATTTTCCGATTACAAGAGTTATAGTTGACCCTTCTGCCGCTTCTTTTATCGAGTGCATCCGTAGACATGGCGAATTTAGGGTAAAACCTGCAATTAACAGTGTTATTGATGGCATACGTATTACAAGTTCATTGTTAAACGCAGGTATGATACATATAGACCCAAGCTGTAAAGACTGTATACGTGAATTCGGTCTATACAGATGGGATGAAAAGAAAACATCCGATACTGTGTTGAAGGAAAATGACCACGCTATGGACGAGGTACGTTATTTCTGTAACACAGTATTACGCAGAAAATTCAAATGGTTAGATTGGGGGAGTGATGTTGTTTCAGAAAACGATTGAATGGCTAAAGCAGATTGTCAATACAGTGTCACCTAAAAATAAAAGTTTTGATTCTTCTATTTCGAGTAGCATGGAAAGTGCAATTACCAGATGGACAAAGCTATATAATAACCAAGCAGATTGGCTTACAGATAAAGTGAAGAGTT